>Ga0116228_10000917_pt1 | contig 23731 bp, 17 predicted proteins | sample S1TSphfallax_2_FD_89694 | JGI IMG/M metagenome (GOLD analysis project Ga0116228, IMG submission 89694) | Host-associated microbial communities from peat moss isolated from Minnesota, USA - S1T2_Fc - Sphagnum fallax MG | ecosystem: Host-associated > Plants > Peat moss > Unclassified | place...
GAAAAATAAGTTCTTCCTTCCTTTTTCTATTTTACTTCTGCTGAGTGCGTTCGAACTCACCTATCATATCGTCCAAATCCTCCCCGCGCCCGCCCCACCCATATCGCGCGCCGACTACATGAACGAAGCCAACTGGGTCTGCCGCTCCGGCCGCAACGACGCCTGCGCCGGCAGCATCCCCGTGGCCCGCCAGTCGAACCCCAAAATCGACTGCTTCTACGTCTACCCCACCACGTCCGCCGCCCCGACCGCGAACGCGCCGCTCGCGCTTACGCCCGAAGTAGCCCGCACCGTGCACGATCAATTCGCCCCGTTCAGCGCCGTATGCCGTCCGTTTGCGCCGCTCTACCGCCAGCGCACGCTCCGCGCCCTGGCCGCGAGCGGCCTGCATCTCGGCAGCTTCGGCGACCGTACGCGCGCCTACAACGACGTGCGCGACGCCTGGCACGCATATCTCGCGCACGACAACAACAACCGCGGTTTCGTCCTGATCGGCCACAGCCAGGGCGCCAACATCCTGGCGCGGCTGATCCGGGAGGAAATCGACGGCAAACCGATCCAATCCCAACTCGTATCGGCCATCCTGCCCGGCCATAATTTCGCGGTGCCGGACGGCGCCGACGCCACCAGCGAATTCCGTTTCATCAAGCCCTGCCATGCCGCCACACAAACCGGCTGCCTGATCGCGTATGCGTCCTTCCGCGCCGACTCCCCGCCGGCGGCCGCCAGCGTCTACGGCCGTAATCCCGGCACCGGCCAGCACCTGCTCTGCACCAACCCGGCCGCCCTGGCCGGCGGTCCGGCACCCCTCACACCCTATTTCCCCGCGGCAGCGCCCGCGCCCTTCATCGCCGCCCCCACGCTGCTCGCCGCCACCTGCGTCCACAACGCCGACGCCACCTACCTGTCCATTTCCCTCAACACCGCGCCGACCACCGAACTGCGCGCCGCGATCGGCGCCAACGCCGTGCTTTTCGCGGCCGTCCCACCAAAATGGGGACTGCACGTCCTCGACATCAACGTCGCCCTCGGCAATCTGATCCAGATCATCCAAGCTGAGTCAACGAGCTTTACGACACTCAAGCCATAGCTCGGGGGGGCTGAAATGCGATACACGAGCGCCTATGCCCCGGCGTCGCCAAGACCGACATGGCTGAGGTTTGATCGCGTAAAACGCCCCGTGCTTCGCGCGTCGACACGCCGCGCGGTGAGCATTGCGTGAGCAGCGGTTAATTGCGCATTGCCGCGATGACGGTGCCGGCGGGTGGGCTGGGTGACGCGATTAACGACCGGCTGGAACGCGCGGCGGCGCCAAGGTAAAAAAGGAAGGTCTTCTTTTTTGAAAAAAAGAAGCAAAAAACTTTTACTCTTGCGCTGGTGGAACCCAAATGTGGGGTGGGCACCTTATCCCTAATGCGCCGGCACCCGCACCACCTATCCATCCACCTATCGCCGCTCCAAGCGGCCCAGTTCCGAGCGGATCAGTGAAATTTACCGGATTATTCCCGACATATGCGTATTGATGCAATGCCAAAGCGCATTGCATGCTACGCTTGCTGGTAAGTCTCCCAGGCGAGTTTCAACGCGCGCGCGAAGTTAATGATCCGCTCGATTTCGCCTCACCCTCCGGCGCAAAGACGTGACGGACGCGTACACGAGTCCTAACGGTAGGGTCCATATTAAAACCAGCCGCCAGGATGGATGCCTGAATATTGTGAAGTCGGCGATTAAAAGCACCGCAAGGACCAAGAACGTATCCGCATAAAAGTCATTCTTGGGTGAATTAATCCACTTTAGAACCTTTCCTATAGCCATGACAAATACCCCAACAGAGCGCCCCTCATTTTGCTTTACTATTTTCCAAAGCACTGTGCCAAATGGGAGTGTCGGTAACGTGAATGCCGTTTGCGCCCGAGTGGGTGACGACGACATCGCTGATCCGGCCGTTGACCTGGGTGCCTGTGAGGGCCGTGCCGTTCTGGCTCACACCGGTCACCAATATGCCATCCTGCGGCGCGTTTTCGATTTGCAAGTCCTCGAGCACGGTCTGCCAGGACCTTGTCATGGGTGCGCTCGTTCCGATGTTGGCGCTGCCGTTGCCGTCCAATGTCAGGTGCGCGACCGTCACAGGCTCGCCGGTATAGGTGGTGTTGTTCGCCCAACTGTCGGACGCAAGCATTGCGGGCAGGTTGCTGCCGGCTGCCTGGCGGATAATGGTCCCGGTACGCGCGTCGCCAAGATAACTACGGTCGCCAAGCAGGACGATCGTCGCTTCGACAAGACAGGTACCGTGAATCAAAATCGCATCGCCGGCATGGCTGTCGCCGATGGCGCCATTCAGCTTGGCCGCGTCCGCTGTCGTATTCTTGCACGTAACGTTGACCTGGGCCGCGCATGCCTGGGCGCTGAAGGCGGTGACCGCAACGACCGCGCAGGCCGCAAGCGATGCGCCGCACCATCTTGCGCGGTATGTCATGGGCCGTGTCCTTGCCGAATGTACGTCCGCGCAAAAATTGCCCAGAACTATTTCTTGGTCAACTTCTCAGGCCACGATGTCGATCAATGTCGCTCCATACATCGACCCGCCGCGCATGATCGGGCGGCGCGCGGAGGACCAACCTGGGTCGAAAAGTATGAAATAAACCGTCTCGAAATTACAGCGTCGCCAGCGTCCTGATCCGCGCCCGGGACGCGATTTCCGTCTGCGCCAGCACCGATGTCGCCGGCCGGATCCGTTCCACCACCGCCCGCACCGGCGCCCGGATCGCCGCACTGGTCAGCAGCACCGGCGACTCATGTGCATGCGCATCGAACACTTCGCGGAACCGGCGCATGAATTCCCCCAGCCGCGACGGCGCCATCGCCAATTGCCGGTCATCCGGCGGCCCCACCAGCGACTCCGCGAACGACGTCTCCCACTCCGGCGACATCGAAATCAGCCGCAGCAGCCCGTCCGCGCCCGCGTGGCTGTCGCAGAGTTGCCGCGCCAGCCGGGTCCGCACCACCGCCAGAATGCCCGGGATCGGCCGTCCCTGACCCGCGCACGCCTCGTGGATCCCCTCCAATATCGTCGGCAAGTCGCGGATCGATACGCGTTCGGCGAGCAACGCCTGCAGCACCCGCTGCACCCCGCCCACCGAAATATTCCCCGGCACCAGGTCGGACACCAGCTTCTGCTGCTCGCGCGGCATGTCATCGAGCAATTTCTGCGTCTCGGCGTAGGACAGCAATTCCGGCATCATGTCGCGCACCAGCTCGGTCAGATGCGTTGCCAGCACGCTCGGCGGATCCACCACGGTGCAATTGCGCACCAGCGCCTGCTCGCGCTGGCCCGGATCGATCCACAGCGCCGGCAACCCGAACGCCGGCTCGGTCGTGCGCTCGCCCGGCATATCCGGCACGCCGCCGTTCGGATCCATCGCGAGCAGCATCAGCGCCCGCAACTCGCCTCGCCCCGCCTCGATCTCCTTGATCCGCACCACATATTGTTCCGCCCCAAGTTGCAAATTATCCTGGATCCGCACCGGCGGCAGCACGAACCCCATTTCGGTCGCGATCGACTTGCGCAACCCGCGTATCTGTTCGGTCAATTTCGGCGTCTCACCCCCCGCCAGCGGCAGCAGCCCATAGCCCAATTCCACCCTGATCATATCGATCCGCATCGCTTCGGCAATCGGCGCCTCCGCCGGCGCCGCCGGCGCCACGACCGACGCGACTTCCCCCGGCGCCGGCGGCGGATGCCGCATCCGCCAGTACGCCCCGCCACCGGCGAGGCCTGCGAGCGCCAGAAAGGGCAGGGCGGGCAACCCCGGCATCGTGGCCATCACCGCGGCCGCCGCCCCCGCCAGCGCCAGCGGCTTGTAACTCCCGCCCAATTGCCGCACCAGCGCGGTGTCGGCGCGCCCGTCCACACCGCCCTTGGTCACCACGATGCCGGACGCCACCGACACCAGCAGCGCCGGTATCTGGGTCACCAGCCCGTCACCCACCGTCAGCGTGGTGAATGTATTGGCCGCATCGGCGAATGCCATGTCATGCCGGATCACGCCGATCGCCAGCCCGCCGACGATATTGATGCTGGTAATGATCAGCCCCGCGATCGCATCGCCGCGCACGAACTTCGCCGCGCCATCCATGGCGCCATAAAATCCGCTTTCCTCCTCCAGCGTCCGCCGCCGCGCGCGCGCCACTTTCTCATTGATCAGCCCCGCATTCAGATCGGCATCGATCGCCATCTGCTTGCCCGGCATGGCATCCAAACTGAACCGCGCCGCCACTTCGGCAATGCGCCCGGAGCCTTTGGTGATGACCATGAAATTCACCACCAGCAGAATGGCGAACAGGATCAGCCCGATCACCACATCGCCGCCCATCAGGAATCCGCCGAACGCCGCGACCACCTGGCCCGCCGCATTCGGGCCCTCGCTGCCGTGGCTCAGGATCAGCCGCGTCGTCGCCACGTTCAGCGACAGCCGCAGCAGCGTCGTCAGCAGCAGCAATTGCGGAAAGCTGGTAAAATCCAGCGGCCGCTCCAACAGCAGCGCCACCATCAGCACCAGCACCGACGCGGTAATCGACAGCGACAGCCCCAAATCGAGCAACATGGTCGGCAGCGGCAAAATCAGCAGCGACAGCAGGCAGAACACCCCCAGCGCCAGCCCCACATCCGTCCCCGGCGCATACCGCCGCAGCAGCGCCGCCGTCTCACCCATCACTCACCCCACCAGAGGGCGGAAGAGCGCAGCGAGCTCCGCCCAGCCCGAGCCGTAAGCAGGAAAGTGTTCTTTCTTGAAAAGATGAACCAAAAAACCTTTGTCTGTTTGGTTCCGCGCAAGCTGACGCAAGTTCACGCCGGGTGGCGACAGCGCCGGAGCAAAAGTTTTTTGGTTCTTTTTTTCAAAAAAGAACACTTTCTTCGTCTTGTTCAAGCCGCCACCCCCGCCTGCGGCGGCGGTACCGCAATCCCCGCCTGGCTATAATCCTTCAACTTGTTCCGCAACGCGCGAATGGAAATCCCCAGCATCGTCGCCGCATGCGTCCGATTCCCCAGCGTATGGCTCAATGTATGCAAAATCAGATCCCGCTCCACATCCTCCATCCGCCGCCCGACAAACGCCTCCCCAGCCGCCGCCGCCCGCATTGGTGCCGAAAGCCCCCCCGGCAACTCGATCGCCTCCGGCCCGATCTCGCTCCCGCCCGCGAGCAGCACCGCCCGGTGCATGATATTCTCCAGTTCGCGCACATTGCCGCGCCACGCATGCGCGCTCAGCATCATCCGCGCCGCCGGCGACACCGGCCGCGCCGGCAGCCCGTTCACCTCTGCATAATGCGCGGCAAAATGATCCGCCAGCGCCACAATATCCGCCGGCCGCGCGCGCAGCGGCGGTATCCGCAACCCCACCACGTTCAGCCGGAAATACAGATCCTCGCGAAACCGCCCCGCCGCCGCGTCCGCCTGCAAATCCCGATTGCTGGTCGCCAATATGCGCACATTGACCCGCACCGGCCCGGTCCCGCCCACCCGATCGATTTCGCGTTCCTGAATCGCCCGCAGCAGCTTGGCCTGCAGCCGCAATTCCATTTCGCTGATTTCGTCCAGCAGCAGCGTCCCGCCATCTGCCGCCTCGAATTTCCCCACCCGCCGCGCCAGCGCGCCGGAAAACGCGCCCTTCTCATGGCCAAACAATTCGCTCTCGAGCAAATTTTCCGGAATCGCCGCGCAATTCAGCGCCACGAACGGCCCCTGCGCCCGCCGCGACGTCCGATGGATCAGCCGCGCCAGCACTTCCTTGCCGGTGCCCGACTCCCCCGTAATCAGCACGGTCGCCTCGGACGCGGCAATTTGCTCGGCCCGCCGCAGCACCGCCAGCATCGCCGGGTCGCGCACCACCGGCGCCCCCGGCGCGCCGGTCGCCGCATCCAGCAGCGCCGCCAGCAGCGCCGTCTCCGCCGGCAGGCCGATCACGTCGCGCGCGCCTGCCTGCATCGCCGCGGCGGCCTGCGCCGGCAAGGGTGCCACGCCGACCGCCACCAGCTTCACGGACATCCGTTCCGCAGCCAGCGCCCGCGTCAGCGCGCCGATATCCTGCCCGACATCGCACAGGATAAGCGCCGTATCCGCATCGCGCCGTATATGCGCCAGCGCCGCGCCCGCCTGCTCCACCTGCGTCACGCGCGCGCCCACCCGCGCCAGGTCGCGCGCCAGCGCCACCATCGCGCTGGTCAACGCGCCGATGAGCAGGACGCGAGTCACGGAAGCAAGCACTTCTTTTTTGAAAAAAAGAAGCAAAAAACTTTTGCGCCGGCGCCTACTCTACCTGACGCATGGTCCGTCCCCTCCCGCGGGTCCAAACTGACAAAAGCTTTTTGGTTCTTTTTTTCAAAAAAGAACACCTTGCCTTCCTATAGTTTCAAGTACGATATCAGCCCGCATCCTGCGCCGCACGCGTGTGTCGTAGCCCGGATGCAATCCGGGCCATTGCGACTCCGTGCCAAGCAATCCGACATGACATGCGAAATCGCGCCTGTGGCCCTGGATTGCGGCGCGGCAACTCGCAATGACGCGGAAACTCGGGCGCCACGCCATCTGGAAGGACGTCCCGCTTCACCCACCCCGGTCCGCCTTGACGATTTCCGTCATCGTAATGCCCAACCGGTTGTCATCCACCATCACCACCTCGCCGCGCGCCACCAGCCGGTTATTCACATAAACGTCGATCGCCTCACCCAACTTGCGATCCAGCTCGACCACCGCGCCGCGTCCCAGCTTCAATAACTGCGACACCTGCATCGTGGTCCGCCCCAGCACCGCGCTCACCGTCACCGGAATATCATACACCGCCTCCAGCTCGCGCGCGCCGCGCGCGCCTGCGTCCGCCGGCGGCAGGATCGGCCCGGTCAGGTCGGTAAAATCGGTCTCACCGCTCATCGCCCACACCCGCCAATGCCGCCGCAGGCGTGTGCCCACCGCCGTCGCGCCGCACGAAGCCCGCGTAATGCATGCACGTTCACCCCAATATGTCGTTCAGAGGCGGCAGCCCGTACGGCGCCAACGTCGTGCGCAACCCGTCCCACAGCGCCCGCGTATCGCGCCGCGCTTCGCCGTCCGCCCACGTCACCCGCACGTCCGAGGCAGCCAGCGTCTCGTCCGCCATCACCGCCAACCGCCCGCCATGGTCCGGCCACAGCGTTCGCAACGACGCCTCAATATCCCCCATCAGCGCCGGCGGCACATGGATCGCCGCATGCGGCTCGCGCTTCAGCCCCGGTAGCAGCGCCGCAATCAATGCACCCACCTCCTGACCGGCCAGCCCCGCACTCGCCGCCGGCAAGGCCGCGTGCAGCAGCGCCAGAACCGTCGCCGCCAGCTCCTCGGCCATGCCTTGCGCCACGCGCGCCGCGTCCGCCCGCGCCGCCCCCAACGCGTCCCCGATCGACGCCAGCGCCGCGGTCCGCAACGCCGCCTGCAGCTGCGCCTGCTCGGCCCGCGCCTCCGCCAGCCCCGCCGCATGCCCCTCGGCCCGCGCCGCATCCATCTCCGCCGCGCCAAACACCGGCGCCGCCGGCTCCGGCGGCGCTGGTGCCACGTCCGCCGCCGCCGGCACTTCCGGCGCGTCGAAATCCTCGACATACAAAATGCCCGCCGGCACCCGGCCGAACGGTAATGGCGCGTCGTCAAACAAAAATTCGGAGGCTAGGCCATCCATCTGGAAAGTCCTGCGGCGTCACGCCAAACCTAGCAAACCCCACCTTAACAATGCGTGTGCAACAGAAGGAAGAAAGGTCGTCGTTTTCGAAAAAAAGAAGCAAAAAACATGTGCCCCTTGGCATAATTGGTCCATGTCCAACGACGCGACTAGGCCACCATTTCCTCGTCCTTGCCGGCGCTGATTTCGATCTCTCCACGCGCCGCCAGCTCCTTGGCGGTCAGCACAATCGCCGCCTGCGCATCATCCACATCGCGCAACTTCACCGCGCCCAGCGCCGCAATATCGTCGCGCAACATCTTGCCCGCCCGCTCCGACAAATTCTTGAAGAACATATCGCGCAATTTCTCTGAAGCCCCCTTCAGCGCCAGCGGCAATTTCTCCTTGTCGACCGACCGCAACAACACCTGCATCGCCGTCCCGCTCAGCCGCTGCAAATCGTCGAACGTGAACATCAGCGACTTGATCCGCTCCGCCGCCTCGCGCGACCGCTCCTCCAGCGCCGCCACGAACCTGGCCTCCGACGCGCGGTCCAGATTATTGAAAATCTCCGCCATCATCTCATGCGCATCACGCTTGCTGCTGCGCGCCAGATTGCTCATGAATTCCGCGCGCAGCGTGCGTTCCACCCCGTCCAGCACCTCGCGCTGAATGCTCTCCATGCGCAACATCCGCATCACCACTTCCATCGCGAAACTGTCCGGCAGCAACGTCAACACCCGCGCCGCATGGTCCGGCTTCACCTTGCTCAGCACCACCGCCACCGTCTGCGGATATTCGTTCTTCAAATAATTCGCCAGCACCCCCTCATTCACGTTGCCCAATTTGTCCCACATCGTGCGCCCCGCCGGCCCACGAATTTCCTCCATGATCTGCGCCACCCGGTCGCGCGGCAGCGTCTTGGCCAGCAGCCGTTCCGTGCTTTCGAAATTCCCCACCAGCGCGCCGGACGACCCCAGGCTCTCGGCGAAATTCTGACATAATTTCTCCACCAGGTCCGCTTGCACCGACCCCAGCAACGCCATCGCCGACGAAACTTCCTTGATCTCGTCCTCATGCATCATGCTGAACAGCTTGGCGCACTGCTCTTCGCCCAACGCCAGCATCACGATCGCCGCCTTCTGCGCCCCGGTCAGTTGCGAAAGATCGCTCGGGCCCGCCATCGCTCAGCGCTCCGTATTCATCCAGCCGCGCATGATCGACAGCGTCGCATCCGGATGCCGCTCCACCATTTCCACCAGCTTCCGCAACGAACTCGCGCGGATCTGCCCCTCTATATTCGCCATCTCAACCATGCTGTCGTCCGCGCCATCCCCCCCAGCGGCACCACCGGGCCCCGCCAGCGCCCGTATCGCACCACCGGGTCCGGCGGCGGCCATCACCATCCCGCCCCCGCTCCCACTCTCCGACATCATCAGCATGTCGTCCGCGCCCGCGCCCGCCACCGCCAGCCGCATCGCCATCGGCCGCACCACCAGCAGCAGCGCCAGCACCACCACCAGGCCCAAAATAGCCGATTGCGCCAGCGCAATCAGATCGCCGCGCTCCAGCCCGAACAAACCGCGCGGCGCCGAATCGCCGGCCAGCTCCTCCGCAAACCGCATCGACACCACGTTCACCGTATCGCCGCGCTTGGCATCGAACCCCACCGCGCTCTGCACCAATTGGCGCAGCCGCCCCAACTCGTCGGCGCTGCGCTCATGCCACGCAATCTTCCCGTCGGCACCCGGCTCGTTCAGCCCATCCACCATCACCGCCACCGACAGCCGCGCAATCTGCGGCTGCGCGCGCACCAGCGTGCGCACGGTGCGGCCGATTTCGTAATTCGTCGTCTCCTCGTTGCGGTCGTCCGAACTGCCGCTCTGCGCCGTCGCCGCCGCATCGGCGTTCGGCAGATTATTCTGTACCGAAACATTCTTCTCGCCGTCGGTGCTCTTGTTCTTGTCCGTCACCGTCTGCGTGCTGCGCACCACCTGCTGATCCGGATTATAATTTTCCGTCGTCTCATTGACATGATCGAAATTCATCTCCACCGCCGCCTCGGCCCGCACATGCCCCACGCCCAGCGTGCGCTCCAGCATGTCCTCGATCGCGCGCGACAATTTGGCCTCCGTCGCCCGCCGCATTTCCTCGCCGGACGTCACTGCCTCATCCTCGCCCGCCGGTTGCCCCGCCCGCGCCAGCACCATGCCGCGGCTGTCGATCACCGATATGCCCTGCGGTTTCAGCCCAGGCACCGCGGCGGCCACCAGATTCACCACCGCCTGCACCCCCTGCGCGTCCAGCCGCGCCGACCCGGCCATCGTCACCACCACGCTGGCCTGCGCCGGCTGCGTGTCGTGCGCGAACGGCTGATGCCTGGGCAGCACCACATGCACCCGCGCCGCCCGCACCCCGCTCAGCATCCGGATCGACCGCGCCAACTCCCCCTCCATGGCCCGGGTCTCGTTAATTTCCTGTTGAAAATCGCTCGACGTCATCGCATCGGAACGATCGAAGATCTCATATCCGATCGAGCCGCCGGACGGCAGCCCGTCCTTCGCCAGCAACATCCGCGCCCGCGCCACCTCATCGGACGCCACCAGCACCCGGTCCCCGGCACCGGGCTCCTGATGCCCCACATGCGCCCGGTCCAGCGCCTCGCCAATCTGCGCCGCCTCCCGCGGATCAAGATCGGCATACAGCAACGACATACGCGGCCCGCCCGACCCGCCACGCACCGCCAGCAGCGCGAGCATCGCCAACATGGCAACCCCCACGCCCGCCAACGCCAGCAGCCTCGCCGGCCCAAGCGCCCGCAATCCATCCAGGATCGGCTTCATCCGGCAAGACTGCGTTCGCGCGGCTTAAAAATAGAAGAACACTTCTTTTTTGAAAAAAGAAGCAAAAACCTTTAGCTAGTTTGTCGCCGCGTTAATGCTTTCCATGGCCGACAGCGGCACTTGCAGCAGGCCCAAATCCAGCATTGTGGTGCTGCCGCTGGTGGATATGCCGGTCGCGGTGCCGACCACGGAGAACGGTACCGCCACGGCGGCGCCGCCGCCGGCGGGCTGCGTCTCCACCGCGACCCGATACGCGCCGTCCGGCAATTGATTGCCGCTATTATCCTCGCCATTCCACGTCCAGCTATTGTTGCCGTTCTGCGCTGTCAGCGTCGCATCCGCGATCGGTTCCCCACGCGCATTCACCACCGCAACCGCAACAGTCTGCCCGGCCGTACCATTGAACGTCAGCGTCCCACTGCCATTCTGCAAACTGATTTCGTTCGACGTCACCGTCGCCACCTGGCCCACCAGGCTGGAAGATTGCAGCACCTGGCTCGTCTGCTGCATCGAAATCAACTGACTCAAACTGCTGTTCGTATCCACCTGCTGCTGCACGCCGGTGAACTGCACCAGCTCCGTGGTGAACTGACTACTATCCATCGGCTGCGTCGGGTCCTGATTCTGCAATTGAGTCATCAAGAGATTTAGAAACTCGTTAAAATTTGTCCCCAGCGATTGCAGTGCCGTGCTGCCCACCGACGCCGCCGTCGCACTGGCCGAAGTCCCGCTATTGCTGGCGACCGACGTCGAGGCCGCCGCCGCATCGGCTGCGGCATTCAGCGACATCGGCGAAGTGATCGTGGTGCTCACGGCAAAATCTCCCAAGAAAGAAAGCGGTTCTTTTTTGAAAAAAAGAACCAAAAAACTTTTAGTCCTTTGCACCCGCGCAAGCTGGACTAGGCACACGTCTATTGATGCCGGCGCAGGCGCAAAAGTTTTTTGCTTCTTTTTTTCAAAAAAGAAGGCCTTCCTTACGCTGTGATATTCACCCCCGCCGCCACCCACCGAGGCGCCTCCTCCGGATCGTCCTCCACCACCGCCCGCGCCTGCCCCTGCTTCTGTCCGCCGCGCTGAAACCCGCCGCCCCCGCCCGGCCCGCTCTCGGCAAAACCCGCGCTCACCCCGGGCGGCGTGAGATGCAGCGTCACCTGCCGCTGCTCGGCCGGCACGCCGGCGCGGTCGAGCGCCTGATGCAGATGCGAAATATCCTGCTGCATCGCCTGCAGCGTAGCGGGCTTCTCCACCTGCACGGTCACCGTGGCGGTGCCGTCCGCCGCCCGCTCGATCTTCACCTGCACGGTACCCAGATCGCCGGGCTGCAAATGGATCGTCACCTGGCCCTGCGCGCCGGCCGCCACATGCACCGCCGCCACCGCATGCGCCACCTGGCTCACCGCCCCGGCCGGCGCCGCGACATGCGCCGCGGACGGCGCGCTTGGCGCTGCACCTGCCTGCGGCGCGGCCGCGCGCACCATATCCGCCCCGCCGGGCGCGCCCACAGTGCCGGCCTGGTCCAACGCCGGCGCGTCACGCGCCTTGTCCTCTGGCACCTGCCGCACCGGCGCCGCCGCAACGTCGGCCGAAGCTGGCGCGGCCGGCGCCGGCGGGATCGCCGGCGCACTGTCCGATCCCGCCGCCACCCGCATGGCGCCGTGTGCATCGGGCGGCGTGGCCTGCACCTGGGACGCTGCGAAGGCGTCCTCCGGCGCCGCCGCCGGCGCGTCGCCGTTATCATCGTCCACCGGGTCCGGCGGCGGGCTTGCCCCCGCCACACCGGCCGCCGGCGCCACCCGCACCGGCGCCGCGCCGGCCGCCATCTCCGCACGCCCCGCGTGCGGCCGCGGCGCCGCGCCGACCCGTGCCGCGCCCGCCGCCGCAACCCCGGCGCCCGTCGGCAGCAGCTCCACCGCAGCGGGCATCGCCGGCCGGTCCGGCGCGGGCTGCGCCGGCATATCGGTCACGCCTTGCTGCGTGATCGCGCGGAGCGCCCCCGCCCCAGGGCCAGAGCCAGGGGCAGGCGCAGGCGCAGGGGCAGGCGCAGGGGCGGTCGCAGCCACGATCTCCGGTGCCGTCGGCACCGTTCCAACCTGCGGACCGGCCTGCAACGGCCGCTCCAATGGTGCGACACCGCCTGCCGCGCCGGGCGCCGGCGTCACGTCCGGCGCGGCCGCCGCTGGCGAAACTGCGCCGACGCGCCACGCGCCCATATCGATCACCGGATGCCGCGTGGCCATGTCACGCGTGGTCGCGCCCGGCGTCATGTCGGTCGCCGGGCGCGGCGCCGCCCTGTCTGCCACGGCGCGCGGCGCAGCCGCATGCGCGGTAACCGCGACATGGGCCGGCACGACGCCACCCGTGACGACGCAAGCCGCATCCCACGCCGCCCGCGGCGTCGTGCCACCCGTAATGACCCGCTGGGCTGCGCGCGCGCCACCACGCGATGCGACCGTATCACTTGCCTCGTCGATATCCGAAGGAGCGGCCGGCGACGGCGCCGCATCGTTTCGCCGCGTCACCGCCGCGCCGCGCGCTGCCTGTCCCGCATTCTCCACGATCACGGCCGCAGCCGGCGCATGTCCCTTCGCCGCCCGCGGAGGCGCCAGCGACGCGAGCCGCGTCAGCACCGCCTTGAAATCCCGCTGCGTGCCGGCCTGCGCCACATCTGCGGCCGCACCGGCACCCGGAATAACCGGCGATGCGCCTGGCGCTAGTTTCCCGACCAGGCCCGCCAAAACCGATGCCGACATCATCGCCACTCCCGCCACAGCTTTCCCCAACGTGCATCCGCAAATTCCGCGATCATCACACCAGGTGCAACACGCCAGGGGCTGCAACAATCGGGCCACGAAAACTGCGCGCAAGCGTGCGGTCCACCGATCAAATGTTCAACCACGCAGATCACGCAGTTACAGGCACGCGGACCAAGGCGTTCCATCGCCGATCTACGCCTGTTCCGTCGTAACCACCGCATCGTGACCTTGGCGTTCTTGGTGGCTAAATCACGCTTGCGCCGCCGCGCAGGTCAGTGTCCAGGGCGGCCGGTATCTGCCCGCACCCGGCAGCTTGAACCCGGCAATTTATGCCGGCTCCCGCCGCATCCGCACCGCTGCACGCACAAACAAGCCGACAAACCTGCGCAAAATTCCTGGCACGCCGCGTGCAACAACCACCGCGACCCGTCTGCCCAAGGAGTCCGCCATGTCCCTGTTCGGTGCAATGAATACCGCCATCAGCGGCCTGGCCGCGCAATCCGCCGCCTTCAGCAACATTTCCGACAACACCGCCAACAGCCAGACCGTCGGCTTCAAAGGCACCAACACCAGCTTCATCGACTACGTCACCGCCAGCAGCGCCACCCAGAATCAATCCGGCAACGTCGTCACCGCGCCCGAATACCAGAACAACGTGCAGGGCTCGATCACCCAGAGTGCCGACCCGCTGGCGCTCGCCATCGACGGCAACGGTTTCTTCGCCGTCTCCGAGCAGACCAGCGCCACCACCACCGGCCAGCCCAATTTCTCCACCGAGCCCTATTACACCCGCACCGGCGACTTCTCGCTCGACCAGAACGGTTATCTGGTGAACAGCGCCGGCGAATTCCTGAACGGCTGGACGGTGAATTCCGCCACCGGCGTCACCAACACCAGCTCGCTGGCGCCGTTGCAAATCACCCAGGGCCAGTTCCAGCCCGTCGCCACCCAAAACGTTGCACTCGTTGCCAACGTGCCGGCAACCCCCAGCGCCACCAGCTCGCTGTCCTCCACTGTCGAGGTCTACGACGCCGAGGGCTCGCCCCATCAGCTCGAAACGAATTGGGCCGAGGTCGCCGGCAGCACCAACACCTGGACGCTGACGCTGACCTCGCCGGACAACCAGCCCACCACCACCATCGGCTCGGCCACGGTCACCTTCAACACCAACGGCACCATCCAGGCGCTGCCCAACGGCGCCGGCGACACCACCGGCAGCGTCGCAGTCAATCCCGTCGGCACCGACAATGAAGCCAGCCTGGCGCTGACGCCCACCTTCAACGGCACCGCGCAGACCATCAATCTCAACCTCGGCACCATCGGCGGCAGCAACGGCGTCACCCAATTCGCCGGCACCAACTATAATCTCAGCTCGATCACGCAGGACGGCTCGGCGCCAGGCGCCTTCACCGGCATTTCCATCGCGTCCACCGGCGCCGTCAGCGCCAACTATAATAACGGCCAGTCGGTCACGGTCGCCCAAGTGCCCATCATCACGTTCGAGAACCCGAATGCGTTGCAGCGCCAGAACGGCCAGGCGTTCACCGTCACCCAGAAAGCCGGCGTCGCCATCGCCCAAAGCCAGAACCAGAACGGCGCCGGCACGCTGGTCACCAGCTCCGTCGAGGGTAGCAACGTCGACATCGCGAGCCAGCTCTCCGCCCTGATCGTCGCCCAGAACGCGTACGGCGCCAACGCCAAGGTGATTACGACCGCTAATCAAATGCTGCAGACGACACTGAGCATGTTGCAGTAATAAAAATGTTCTTTTTTGAAAAAAAGAACCAAAAAACTTTTGCTCATTTGGTTCGGCGTCAGGCGATCCACAGGCGTCGTGGGGTGGGCTTGCGCCCACCGCCGTCGCGCCGCCCGGACATCGCTCCGCCATGAGCCTCGACTCCGCCATGAGCGTCGCCAGCTACGGCCTCGCCAATATCAGCTTCGGCTTCGGCGTCATTTCGCAAAACGTCGCCAACGCCGATAATCCCGGCTACGCCACCGAACAAACCACGCAGCGCAGCCTCGACGCCGGCGGCCTCGGCTTCGGCGTGCAATCCGGCCCGACGCAGCTTGCCACCAATCAAAGCCTGCAAAGCGTGCTCTACGTCCAGAACGGTGCCGCCGCCGCCGCCGCCACCACCAGCGGTGCACTCGCCGCATTGCAGCCGACGCTCGGCGCGGTAGGGCAGGGGACCGATCTCGGCAGCCTGCTCGGCAGCCTGCAAAACGGCTTTTCCGCCCTGCTGAACAATCCCGCCAGCCAGCCGCAGCAACAGGCCGTGGTCGACGCCGCGCAAACCCTCGCCCAAGGCATCAACACGCTCGCCGGCGCCTACCAGCAGGCCGCCCAGACCGCCCAGACCAATCTGCAAGCGCAGGTCACGCAGCTCAACACCACGCTCGGCCAGATCGGCAATATTTCAAACCAGATCATTGCCCTGAAATCCGGCGGCGGCAGCACCGCGGACCTCGAAAACGAGCGCAACGCGCTGCTCACCACCATCTCCGGCCTGGTCGGCGCGCAATTCAGCGAACAGCCGAACGGCAACATGCTGGTCTTCACCACCGGCGGCGCGCAATTGCCCACCGACACGCCCAACCCGCTCTCCATCGCCGCCGCCACCACCGGCCCCACCACCTATTATCCCGGCGGCGGTCTGCCCGGGATCGAAATGGGCGGCACCGACATCAGCGCGCAGCTCACCGGCGGCAGCATCGGCGCCAACCTCACGCTGCGCGACACAACCCTGCCCACCTACCAGGGCGAGCTCGACGAATTCTCCCAAACCCTGGCCACCAACTTCTCCGCTCAGGGTCTGAACCTGTTCACCGATCCGCAAGGCAATATCCCGGCCGGCGGCGGCACGCCGGTGCAGGCAACCTATCTCGGCTTCGCATCGACCATCACGGTCAACCCGGCGGTTGCGGCCAGCCCCGTGCTGGTCGTCAACGGCACCCAGGCGGTCGCCGGCAGCGCCACCGGCGCCAGCGCCTTCACGCCGAACCCCGATAATCTCGCCGGCTTCACCGGCATGATCGACCGCGTGCTGAATTACGCCCTCGGCCCCGACGTGCAAACCGGCGTGCCGCAGCCATCGCCCAACACCATCGGCCTCGGCGCCGCCGGCACATTATCGGCTCCCTTCGGCGCCCCCGCCACGCTCGGCGATTTCGCAAACGACATCACCGCGTCGCAATCCACCGACGCCGCCCGCGCCAAAACCACCAGCGACGACACCACGGCCACGCAACAATCCTTCTCCGGCCAGCTCCAATCCACCGTCGGCGTCGACATGGACAGCCAGATGTCGCTGATGATCCAGTTGCAGAACGCCTACGGCGCCAACGCGAAAGTCATCAGCACGATCCAGAGCATGGAAACCACGTTGCTGGCGGCGGTGCAATGAAGAAAGGAAGGTCTTCTTTTTTGAAAAAAGAAGCAAAAAACATTTACGACCTGGCGTGCGCGGCCCGCTGCGAATGGCGTCGTGTAGGCGAATGAGCAAAAGTTTTTTGCTTCTTTTTTTCAAAAAAGAAGGCCTTCCTTCCTTTCCGTAACAAGGCCACCGCCATGGGCACCGCATTATCATCCGTCACCGATTTCGGCACGCTCAACCAGATCGTCGACGCCACCGCCAACATCAAACAGAATATCAACCAGCTCACCCAGGAAACTGCCAGCTCCTATCTCGCAACTTCCTATGCCGGCCTCGGCGCGGCCGCAGCCCCTGCGCTCGACCTGTCGGCGCAGATCGCGGCCAATACCCAGTTGCAAACCAACACGCAGAGCGCCAGCACCATCCAGCAGGCAGCCCAAGCCGCACTAGGCCAGATCGAAAGCGTCGCCAGCAATTTCGCCACCCAGGCCAACCAGTTGCAAACCCAGCCCGCCTCCGCCGGCACCGTCGCCGCCGCGGCACAGGATGCCCTCAAGCAAGTCGCCAGCCTGCTCGACACGCAGGTCGGCGGCATCTACGTCTTCGCCGGGCAGGACAGCGCCACGCCGCCGATCCCGAACCCCGACAACATCACCCAATCCGCTTTCGCCGCCGCCATCCAGAACGCCGTCGCGGGCCTGACCACGAACGGCGCGGCTGCCACCACCGCGTCCACGCTCGCCATCGCATCCCCCGGCGGCACCTCGCCGTTCTCCGCCACGCTGGACTCCGCCGGCGCGCAAAGCGAAGTCGATGTCGGCAACGGCCTGCGCGTGGCGCTCGCCCCGCTCGCCAACGCCAACAGCAACGCCCAATCGGCGGGCGCCGGCACCACCAGCACCGGCGCCTATACGCGCGACATCCTGATGAGCCTCGCCAGCCTCGGCGCGCTGACCCCCGCCCAGGCCGAAAGCACCGATTTCCCCGCCTTCATCCAGAGCACCGTCACCACGCTGAACGGCGCCGTCACCGCCATCAACACCGACATCGGCGCCCTCGGCGACCGCCAGAACCAGGTCACCGGCGCCCAGACCGACCTCAGCGACACCAACACGACGTTACAAACCCAGCTGTCGAGCCTGCAGGACGCCGACCTCACCACCGTCGCCACTCAGCTTTCGCAGGCGCAGACCCAGTTGCAGGCGTCCTACCAAATCCTCTCGACGCTCGGCACGCTCACCCTGGCGCGCTTTCTGCCGGCATAGGACGTGGTGCGCAGCCGGAACGCGCGGCCGAAATATACGTGCGTCGTCCGACGGAGCCGGCACCTACTGTACAGGGCGCGCCGATCCGGAAGCTAGGCCGTTACAAAGTAACAGAAAAACATTTTGTTTTTTGATCGATTGCAACTCGCTTGCAGAACGGCCGTTCACCTTCCGCGCACCGCGCGCGCCGTAAGGAAGCCCCGCATGCCCGCCTCGACCGCCGCCGACATGCTGGACCACCTCAAATCGTTGCACACCGGCGCGGTCGACGCCCGCAACGGCTATGAGGAGGCGATCGAGGACGCCAAAGGCCAAGGCTTGACGCCGCTGTTCACCAAAATGACCGGATTGCACCAGAAACACGCCGACGAACTGGCCGCCGCCCTGCACGGCGCCGGCCAGCCAGCCGATGACGACGGCGCCTTCATGAGCGCCGTGCACCGTACATTCATCAACATTCGCGCGCTGTTCGGCGGCTTCAACCAGACTATTCTGCCCGCTCTGATCGACGGCGAAACCCGCAACGTGGCCGCCTACAACAAGGCGCTCGACGAAACCGGCCTGCCCGCGGACACCCGCGCGCTGCTCACCCGCCAACGCGACGCCCTCCTGGCCGCCATGCACAGCATGCGCACCCAGGCCCCGCCACGCTGCTGACAGCCTGGAACGTAGCGCGTAGGGCGGCAGCGCGAAGCGAGATCCGCCTCACGACGCAAACCAACAAAAAGATGCACTTTATTAAAATTACACCGCCAAGTTGGAATATCCCAAGCTATGGCGGCATTAAACAACCGTAGCGTGCATCTGACACCCCGATGCGCGGTTTTTTTCTTTAACGCGTACAAATTTCTTTCCCGTTTGCCTGACGCATGCGGTATAGGCGACGCATGCTCGTCGTTCGAAATCTCAGCAAATCCTTTGGCCGGCCTGCCGTTATCAATCTCGATCTCCGCATCGAAGCCGGCGAAATCTACGCCCTGCTGGGCCCCAACGGCGCCGGCAAAACAACCACGTTGCGCATGGTCTGTGGCCTGCTGACGCCGGACAGCGGCGCGATCGAAATCGGCGGCATCGACGCGCGCGCCGACCCGGCGGCGGCGAAACGGATCACCGCCTGGCTGCCGGATGAACCATTGCTTTACGACCGTCTCACGCCGCTGGAATATCTCGAATTCGTCGCCGGGCTCTGGCGTGTCCCCGCCGACATCGCCCGCACCCGCGCGCAAAGCCTGCTGACCGAGCTTGGGCTCTGGCCGCACCGCGGCGAATTCTGCGAGGGCTTTTCCCGCGGCATGCGGCAGAAAACCGCGCTCGCCGGCGCGCTGCTGCACGACCCGCATTTGCTCATCATGGACGAGCCGCTCAGCGGCCTGGACGCCGCCGCCTCCCGCCAGGTCAAGGATTTGTTACGCGCCCGCGCGCTCGCCGGCGGCACCATCGTCATCACCACGCACGTCCTCGAAGTTGCCGAGCGACTCGCCGACCGCATCGGCATCATCGCCGGCGGCCGCATGGTCGCCGAGGGCGATTTCGCCGCCCTGCGCGCCCGCGCCGGCCACGACCACGGTACGCTGGAGGATATTTTCCTCCATCTCACGGCAGCGGCGTGACCCCCGCTTGCACCTGTAGGGTGGGCTTCAGCCCACCTCTTTCGCGCCGCAAAAAACCTGTGAGATGCACCAGGCACGGCACACAAGCATCGCGACCAGTCGCGAATAGCTCGCCACCGGCTGCAAATAATTCTAACCACGACGACACAAAGCACACAGAAAGCGGCACGAAGAGAACGCAGCCGTCTTCGTTTTCGCGTGTGCTTCGTGCCGTCGTCGTTGACATGTTTGCCAACGCCGGAACCGCCGCGCCCTCGCCAGTCGTTACACCCGCGCCATCATCCCCGGACGCAAACTGCGTGACCTTACACGAAACCCAACAGACAAAAGCTTTTTGGTTCTTTTTTTCAAAAAATAACACGTCCTTCTCATGTCTCTCCTGACCCCCGGCTCAACTCTCTGGCTGCTGGGCCATGATTTGCGCCTGGCCGGCCGCGACATGCGCGCCGCCGGCCGCGGCCGCAGCGCCACCGTCGCCACCGTGCTGCTCACCACCATCCTGCTGCTGCACGCCGTCGGCTTCCTCACCGCCCCGCTGCTCGCCCGCCTGCACGATGAGCGGCGCGCCGACCTGCTGCTCGTGCTCTCGATCTGCGTCGGCGGCGCGTTCACGCTGTTCCTGTCGAAAGCCATTTCTGAATCGATCGACGCGCTCTATCAGCGCGGCGATCTCGACCTGCTGCTCTCCTCGCCGATGCCGATGCGCCGCGTGCTGGTCACCCGCCTGTGCGCCATCGCGGTCATCGCCGGCTTCCTGCCGATCCTGCTGGTGGTGCCGCTGCTGAACGGCATGGTGCTGCGCGGCTATTTCGTCTGGGCCGGCACTTACGCGGTGCTGGCGGCCCTGGCGCTGACCGCCGCGGCCACCGGGGCCACGCTCACCTTCGGCCTGCTATCGCTGCTCGGTCCACGCTGGACGCGCTTGGCCGCCCGCGTGCTCGCCACGTTCTTCGGCGCCACCTCGTTCCTGGCCACCCAGGCGCGCCTGCTGCTGCCCACCGGCCTGCGCGACACGCTGTGGCTCTCGCTACAGCCGGCGCACGGCGCCGCCTGGCCGCAATGGTGGCCGGCGCGCGCGCTGCTCGGCGAGGCAGCGCCGATGGCAGCGCTCGCGGCCGTCGGCATCGGCGCCGTGCTGCTGGTCAGCCGCGGCCTCGGCCATGTCTACGCCACCGGCGTGCTGAACACGCTGTCGCTGCCCCGCGCGCGCGCCGCCACCGGCGTCGCCGGCCGTTTCCGTGGCGGCCTGCTGTCCATCCTGTCGCGCAAGGAAGCGCGGCTGCTGTTCCGCCATCCCGGCCTGGCCGCGCAGGTATTCTATCAGTTCCTGTTTCTCGTCCCCGGCGCCGTCGCGCTGACCCGCATGGGCGGCGCCACCAGCCAGACCCCCGCCGGCATCGTCTTCCTCACCGCGCTGATGACCGGCCGCATCGCCAAAATCCTGGTCGCCCCGCCGTTCGAGGCCGACCAGGCACAGGCGCTGACCGCGACCGCGCCGGTGCCGGCACGCACGCTGCTGCACGCCAAGCTGATCGTCAGCATCGCCGCCCTGGCCGTGGTCGGCGGCCTGCCGCTGCTGGTCATCGGCGCGCGCCTGCCACGCCTGCTGCCCGCCGCCTGCCTGTCCTGCGCCGCCGCCGCGGCCACCCGCCTGTTGCTCGCCGCCCGCCGCCCCGCCACGCTCCGCCGCCCCGGCATGCAGGGTAGGATGCCGGCCAGCGCCGACGGCATGCTCGGCGTGATGATCGATATCGGCTGGGGCTTCGCCGGCGCTATTTTATCGGCCGTGATCTGATACCGTTCCGCTTTGAATTTGACTCGTCAAGGAAGGCGGGGGTCTGGGGCCTCAGGCCCCAGCGGGGTCGAGGGGCGGAGCCCCCGCCTTCCTCGGAAGGTCAATCTCAACGCGGATCGGTATGAGATCAACGCGCAGGGTGGGTTTCAGCCCACCTCATTTCGCGCCTCAAACCACCGCCCGCCGCATCATCGCCCGCACCACCACCGGATGAATGCGGCCCACCGGCAACATATAAAGATGCCCGAGCCAATTATGCACATCGACGACGGTCGATACGACATAGCGCATCGACCCATCGCCCGCCGCTTTCAGCACCGACACCCGCACATCGAGATGCCGGTCATCGATGCCAAGCAGCAACTCCTGAGCTGTCATCGCAAAGATCGTGAAAATGCCAAGCCGGTCGCCCACCTGGTAGGAAGACGCTGGCCTGCCGGCGCCATCCGCCATGCCGCCGACATCCTGCAGACCGATCCGCCGCACGACCGCGTTCCGAATATCCATCAACCGTCCCACCCAGCGCGGCGTCGCCCGCGCCGCGCGCAGAAAAATCTCCGTCGGCGTCAGCCCCGCATCGCGCAACGGCGCCGCGTACGAATCGTGGAACGCTGCCCGCGCCAGCATCGGCTGCAGCATGCTCTCGCCCGGCACCGCGGTTTTCGAGACGATCTTCATCCACGCAGCCTGCCGCACCCAGGTTAACACTGTCAACTCACGCGCGAAGCTGCGCACATTTCCTGTCCCGGATGAGCGAAGCGTAATCCGGGACACGTCACTCGCTCCATCCAGCACCCGCGCCAGAAACAACATCGCCTCAAGCGCCGTGCCCGGCCGCGCCTGGTCCAGCAGCATCGCACCCTCCACGATCGACAAAATCGCCGCCGCACGCCCGGCGCTGCCATCGCCCGCCACCAGCCGGTCCTCGATCCCCGCCATCCACCCGCCGACGATCGCCGCAGCCAACCGCCGATACGGCGCCTCGCCACGCGCCGCGCGCGCGATCACATCGGTCCACCCGCCTCGGCGCCGCCTGGCTGCTCTGGGGCTACGGCGTAAGCCTGGGATGCGCGCTGGTGATGGCGCAGCAGGGCAGCAGGCAAGGGGCTCTCCCCTTGACCCCGCTGGGGCCTGAGGCCCCAGACCCCCATCTTTTTGCTTGGGGGATATGGGGCCTCAGGCCCGGTCACGCGAATGCGTGCGTCGCACGACGCCCCCCGCCTGCTTTTCTACCGCGCTACGCCGCTACCAGCACGCCGCGGCGGATTTGGTCGGCTTCGATCGACTCGAACAAGGCGCGGAAATTCCCTTCGCCGAATCCGTCATTGCCTTTGCGCTGAATGAATTCGAAAAACACCGGCCCGATCAGGTTGCCCGAGAATATCTGCAACAGCGTGCCGATACCCTCGCGTCCCACCACGCGCTCGCCATCCACCAGAATGCCGAGCGACTTCAGGCGCGTCAGATCCTCGCCATGTCCCGGCAGCCGCGCATCGGTCATATCGTAATAAGTATCCGGCGGCGCCGGCATGAACGCGATGTTCTCCGCCCGCAAACGGCTGACCGTCGCGAAAATGTCGCCCGTTCCGCATGCGATATGCTGAATGCCTTCGCCTTTGTAGGCGTGCAGATATTCCTCGATCTGGCTGCGATCGTCCGCAGATTCGTTCAGCGGAATCCGGATCCGCCCGTCCGGGCTGGTCAGCGCGCGGCTGGTCAGGCCCGTATGTTGCCCGCTGATATCGAAAAACCGGATCTGCCGGAAATTGAAGATGCGCGCATAGAAATCGAACCACACATCCATGCGCCCGCGCTGCACGTTATGCGTCAGGTGATCGATGTAATACAGCCCGGCGCCGGCAGGGCAGGGGTCCCGCGCGTCGAACCACTGAAAATCCGCGTCATAGGCCGACCCGGTGTCATGGTAACGATCGACGAAATAAATCAGGCTGCCGCCGATGCCTTCGATCGCCGGCACGTTCAGCGTCAGCGTGCCGCAATCGGCGGGCGCCGGCCGCGCGCCGCGGGCGATGGCGTGCGCGTACGCATGCTGCGCATCCGCCACGCGGAACGCCATGCTCGGCACGCTCGGCCCGTGCAACGCGGCAAACCGCGCCGCGTGGCTGCCCGGCGTTTCGCTAACGAGATAATTCACGTCGCCCTGCCGATACAGCGTCGTCCGCCGCGTGCGGTGGCGCGCCACCGCCGAAAACCCCAGCAGCCCGAACAGCAGATGCAGCTTTTCCGGCTCCGGATGCGCGAATTCGACAAATTCGAACCCATCGGTGCCGGCCGGATTCTCTGCGCTCACGACCGCGCGCGGCGCGCTGTGTGGATACGGACCCATGGTGCCTCACTCCCTCGCGGTCGACACCTTCCTGCAACCAGGCCGGCGCGCCACCC
>Ga0116228_10000918_pt1 | contig 23725 bp, 17 predicted proteins | sample S1TSphfallax_2_FD_89694 | JGI IMG/M metagenome (GOLD analysis project Ga0116228, IMG submission 89694) | Host-associated microbial communities from peat moss isolated from Minnesota, USA - S1T2_Fc - Sphagnum fallax MG | ecosystem: Host-associated > Plants > Peat moss > Unclassified | place...
GATGGGGCAGGTAAATGTGTGCCCCGCGCGTGCTGAAGCCAAATTGCAGGATGCGCATCCCCGGCATCTGAAACTGTTCGCGCAGGTCGGTGACGGCCTGCGTGATTTCGCCCAGGTCTTAGGCGATGAAGGGCAGATTGCCGAGCTGTGCCTGCAGTGCGTTGAAAAGCGCCGCGCCCGGCCCGGTGACCCATGATCCGTGGATGGCGGTCTCGTCCTCTGCAGGAATGGACCAATAGGCTTGAAAGCCGCGAAAGTGGTCGAGACGGATCGCGCCGTAGAGCTCGGTGGCGCGCCGCACGCGATCGACCCACCAGTCGCAGCCGCCGGCGGCAAGAACATCCCAGCGATAGAGAGGGTTGCCCCATTTCTGGCCACTGGCGCTGAAGTAGTCGGGCGGGACGCCGGCGACCATCTGCGGCAGAAGCTGCTCATCCAGCTCGAATAACTCGGGGTGCGTCCAGACGTCGGCGCTATCGTAACTGACAAAGATGGCTATGTCGCCGATGAAATCGATCTTCCTGTTCTTGCAGTAGGAGCGCAGGGCCTGCCACTGCTCTTCAAAGGCAAACTGGACGATGCGCTCGACCTGAAGTTCGGTTGCATACTCCTGCGCCAGAGAGGCCATGGTCGCCGGGTCGCGGTGGACGACGGCGGTCGGCCAGGTATGCCATGACGCATAGGCATACTTGCGCCGCAGAACGGTATAGAAGGCGTAGTCTTCGAGCCAGTGGGCTGTGCGGGTGCAGAATTGCTGAAAGCGCAGCCACTGTTCGCGCGGCTGCTTGTGGAGAAAATTGCGCGCGGCTTCATCGAGCAGTGGCAGCTTGTTTTTCGCGACGCTCTCGAAATCGACGGTGGGGCCGGCAAATGGGAGACCGGCGAGGCGATGCCCGTCAATCCAGCCCCAGTCAGAAAGGTATTCGAGGCTGATGAGCAAAGGGTTTCCGGCAAAGGCAGAGATCGCCCCATAGGGCGAATTGCCATAGCCAGTGGGGTTAAGCGGAAGCACCTGCCAGTAGCGTTGCCGGGCCGCGGCGAGGAAGTCGGCAAATTCGTAAGCAGCAGGTCCAAGGTCGCCGATGCCGCCGTACGATGGCAGCGAAGAGATGTGGAGCAGGATTCCGGAAGAGCGGTCAAAAGGCATCAGTGATCCATGAAGGCAGCGGGAGGAACTTCGAGGGTATCGGCGGAAAAATCAAAAAAGAATAGGCCTGCGTTCTAAGAGATTCTCAAAACGCAGGCCCTGTTGCTCACTATCAATCGAACTTAGCCCGGAAGACGGGGCTGCATGGCGCCAGCCGCTCGCTTGCTCATGCGGATGCGGCCCTGCTTCTGGTATTGGTCGTAGAGCGACGAAACGAAGACCGAGAAGGCCTCTTCGCGGCGCTCATTCAGCATCTGCTGCTTGGTCTGCTCGAGGTTCTTCGCAATATCGTCGGCATTGGGGCTTTGCTTATCCAGCACCTTTGCGACGGCGCCGCTGCGGCCAGTGTTGATTGGGCCGCTGAACTGGCCGACGTTCAGATCGAAGAGCTGCGGTGCAGCCTGGGCGATGGGGCCGAGCTCCGGCACCTGGCCGTCGCGCGTCACCAGGTCGCTCGTCTTCACCGTCGCCCCTGCTTCTTTTGCTGCCTTGTCGAGGTCGTTCTCCTTTACCGCCGCTGCGGCAAGTTCGTTCGTCTTGCGCGCCAGCAACTGAGGAAGCTGCTGATCGCGGAAGTCTTCAAGCAGCTTGGCTTTGTACTCGTCGAACGTTGGAGCGTGGGCTGGTTTCACATCGAGCACCTGGAAGACCGCATACCCTTCCCCGGTGCTGGCCATCAGGGGTGTTGCATTCGGCTTGGCAGTGAAGGCCTGCACAACAAGCTTGGAGCTGTCCGGGACGCCAGAAATGCTCGCGGTCTTCGGAATGTAGTCCGTCGTCACAAGCTGCAGGTGATGCGCCTCCGCCGTCTTCTGAAGGCTGGTCTTCGCTGCCTCCGCGGTAAGGCTATTGGCGTAATTCTGTTCCTGCTGACCAAGCAGCTCGTTGCTGAGTGTGGAGACAATCTCGGATTTCACTTCGGCAAGCGGCTTGGTGTGGGCCGATTGCTTTTCCTCAGACTGAATAATGTGGTAGCCATACTGCGTCTTGACCACATCAGAAGTCTGACCCGGGTTGAGCGCAAAAGCAGCTTTATCGAATTCCGGCACGGTCACGCCATGCTGGATGAAGCCAAGCTCTCCGCCCTGTACCTTGCTGCCAGGGTCGTCTGAATACTTCTTCGCCAGTTCGGCAAAATTTCCGCCGGCGCGTACCTGCTTCAGCACGTCTTCTGCCTTGGCGCGGGCTTCCGCATCCGCCTTGGAGTCGGAACCCGGAGGAAGCTTGATGAGGATGTGGCGGACCTTCACCTGGTCCTGCACCTGGTAATCCTTCTGGTGTGCCTGGTAGTACGCCTGGATCGCCGCATCGCTCGGCTGCGGGATACCGCCGGCGACTTGGTCGGGTGTGAAGGCAAAGTAGGCGATCTTGCGCGTCTCCGGGTCGGCGTCCTTGTAACGCGCGGCATTCTGCTTGAAGAATGCCTGCAGATCGGCGTCGCTGGGATTGATCTGGCTGCGCAGGTCGGAGCCGTTCAGCACCGCGTATTCAATCTTGATCTTGGTGCCCTGCTGCAGATAGCTGTCGCGCGCTTCCTTATCGGATACGAAGACGCCGCCGGTGATCAACGACTCCATCCGCGAGATGGCAATTTCATCCTTGAACTGCTTCTCAAAGTCTTCCTTCGACATGTTGAATTCAGTCTGGACGAAGTTCGCATACTGGTCGGCGCCAACGAACTGGCCCTTCGGAAACAGGTACGAGGCGAAGGGGCCATTCTGCAATTCGTAGCGAAGGTCGTCGTCGGTGACCTTCAGGCCCATGCGGTCTGCCTGCTCCTTCAGAATTTCGCGCTGGATGAGCGACTGGCCGGCCTGCGGCATGATGAAGGGCAATGCCTGGTCCGGGTAGTGGCGCTGCTGAAGAATGCGCTGGGCCAGCGACTGGACTTCGGCCGTCGTGATGTCATGGGTCGGCCCGAGGATGCGGCCAAAATAGCCGCCGCTGCCGATCGTCGCGTAGGCATTGCCGCTGGCTGAGGTGTCCTGAAAAATGCCGGGCACGAGCGTGATGACCATGGTGATGCAGGCGACGGCAATAATGGCAACGAAAACGCCCTTGATGATGCGGCTGTCTTTTTGCAGGAAGCGAATCATACGATGTCTAAAACCTTTTCTGTACTTCTTGGCAGTACTGCGGGCGTCCGTCCGGGTTTACTGGTGTCGGAAACGCCGCCCAATCTCTCGATTATAGATGAGCAGGGCGCAGGGAACGGGCGGGTGCGGATTTACGTAGTCTATTCACAGATGAATAATCTCGGCGACATTTTCGGGCAGGTCTTCGCGGCGATCTGGTCGAACAAGCTGCGGTCTTTTCTCACAATGTTCGGCATTGCCTGGGGCGTGGGATCGCTTTTGCTGCTTGTAGGGCTGGGTGAGGGGTTTCGTTCGGGACAGCGACGCCAGATGGCCACGCTGGGCAACGACGTGATCTTCATGGGTGGCGGCAATATTCCCGCCGTCCCCAGCCAGCACACCGGGATGCGGCCTTACCAGTTGACAGTGCGCGACGCGGTCGACATGCGGACGGAAAGCCCAGCCATCCGCGACGCGACGGCGCTGCTCGAGAACGACGCTGTCAAACAGGTAAGTGCCTACGCCTCTTCTGGCGGCACTGTGAACGGCGCAGAGCCGAACTACCCGGCGATCCGCGCCATCCCCATCGCGCAGGGACGCTTCCTCGATGCCGCGGACCTCGCAGACCGCCGGCATGTCGTGGTGCTGGGTAAGAAGGCGGCAACGCTGCTGTTTCCAGGCCATCCGGCAATCGGCGCAACACTGCTGCTGAATGGCGCGCGCTTCGAAGTGATCGGCATCTTCGACAAGATCGGGCACGGCAACAACGACACCTCCAACCAGGAGTGCTACATTCCGCTGACGACGATGCTCGAACTCTTCCCCAGGAAGGGCGACAACATCCCCCTCGATGCAGTGAACTCAATCCAGTATCAGCCGCGGACGCATGGCGGCAACCTGGCCGCGGTCGCAGAAGCGCACCGGATCGTCGCGCGGAACCATGGGTTCGATGGCTCCAATCCGGACGCATTCAACGAATGGGACTCAATCAAAAGCGAGGAGATGGTCGATACCATCTTCAACGTCATGGATTGGTTTCTCGGCGGCGTGGGCATCGTGACGCTGGCGCTTGGTGCGGTCGGGATCATCAACATCATGCTCGTCGCCGTGACCGAGCGGACACGCGAAATCGGACTGCGCAAGGCGCTCGGCGCAACCAACTGGAGTATCGAGTTGCAATTCCTGTTGGAGGGGCTTTTCCTGACTGGAGTAAGCGGCTTGATTGGCATGGGCGGGGCGGCGGCGTTTATGTCCGTGCTGCACGCGCTGGTCGGCGCGAGCGTCCAGGGCTTCGATCCACCGCGGCTGGTGCCCTGGTCGGCCGCGCTGGCCATCGGCTCACTCAGCCTGAGCGGAATCTTGGCTGGCCTGTATCCGGCGCGGCAGGCAGCGCGGCTCGAACCAGTGGAAGCACTGCGCAGGGAATAGGAGAGCAGCATGTTTCGGGACCTCTTTCAGCAGGCATGGGAAGCGATGCTGCACAACCGCCGGCGGACCATGATCACGATGATCGGCATGGCATGGGGCATCGCCACCGTCGTGTTGCTGTTGGCCTACGGTGCAGGATTCAGCCGGGCGATCGAAGCGATTTTCGCGCAGTGGGGCGTCAACTCCATGGGCATGTGGGGCGGCACAACCAGCGAACAGGCGGGTGGCGCCAAGGCCGGCAATCCCGTGCGGCTGCAGATCGCAGATCTTGACCTGGTGCGAAACTCGGTCCCGGGGATCATCGCCATTGTCCCGGATATGCAGAAACAGGTGACAGTCCAGAATGATCTGCATAGCTACACGTGGTCTGTCGATGGCTCCTGGCCGCAGGCTGCCAACATTGAAAACCTGACGATTGCGGAAGGCCGTTTTTACTCCGACGATGACGTCGAGCAGCGGAACCACGTGGTGGTGCTGGGCTCACAGGCCAAGACCAAGCTCTTTTCCGGCCTCGATCCGATCGGCCAGAGAGTTCGCCTGGGCGGGATCAGCTTCACCGTCATCGGTGTGCTCGCGCCGAAGATGCAGGAGGCCGAGAACGATTTCAATAAGCAGGAATGGATCCCCTTCTCGGCGATGGGGGATCTGCGCGACCTGAAATATATCGACGGCTTCTGGCTTTCGTATCACGGCGATCATGCAGACGTGCAACACGCCATCCGTGTCGCTCTCGGCGGCGCGCACAATTTTCGTCCGACCGACCACAACGCGCTCTTCGTCGCAGACCTGATGGAACAACTGACGCAGTTCCGCATCATCACAACAGGCCTGACCGTGCTGCTTGGCTTTATCGGCGCCTTGACGCTGGGAATTGCCGGCATCGGGCTGATGAACATCATGCTGGTATCCGTCCAGCAGCGGACGCGCGAGATCGGCGTCGAGAAAGCGCTCGGCGCCCAGAAGAGACATATCCTGGTGCAGTTCTTAGCGGAAGCACTGGTGATTACCGGCGTCGGCGGCCTTGCCGGGATCGTGCTCGCGTACCTGATTGCGTTTTCGGTCGGGACCATCAAGTTCTACAGCGCCATCGCAGAGAATGCGAGCAACGCGGACATTCATCTGCTGATTTCGCCGAATATTGTGATCGCGGCAACTGGCATTCTGATCGTGGTTGGCCTGGTGAGCGGCATGCTCCCGGCGTTGAAAGCCGCCAACCTCGACCCCATCGAAGCCCTCCGCTACGAATAAGTACTGCGCGTACGGCGAGCAGCGGCTTCGCCGCGGGACCGGCCCGCTCAAGTGGGCCTCCCGTCGCTCGGCGAATGGGTCCGGGGCGACGAGAAACTTCGGCCTCAAACGGGACCCGGGGCACTCGGGTTTTTCATCGGCCTATTGGACAGTATCTTCGCGCTTGTAGGGTTTCTGTAGGTAAACACGCGCCTGGTTGACCGCCCCCTGCGTATTGTCGTTTGTCTGGACGGCCTGGCGGTATTCATTGATGGCCCGCTCGCGCTGGCCGGTGACATCGAAGATTTTGCCGATCTGGATATGGCTCCAGACTTCCGTCCACTTGGGATCGTTATCGCCGCGAATGGCATCGCGATAGGCATTGGCAGACGCCTGGTAGTTTCTCTGCGTGAAGAGCAGTTCGCCAATGCGGTAGTTGGCGAGCGAACTGGTGGAGTTGATGGCGAGCGCCTTCTGGTATTCGTCGAGGGCAGCAGGAAGGTCGCCCTGGGCGACAAGCTGCTGTCCGCGGAGAATGGCAATCTTGACCTGAAGCTCTGGTGAATTCTTGAGGACATCGTTGTCCGGGTCGACGATGATGTTGCGTGGACGTCCGAAGGTATCGATCACGTACTGCGAGTCGGTGCCGACCACGTCGATTTTCTTCTTCTCCGTCTTGCCTTCGGTCTCCACTTCAAGCTCGACCGGCATGTTAAAGAGGTCGAGGTCCTGCTGGACCTCACCGATCGTCCGGAAGCCAGTCCCGTTGCCGAGCCGGTAGACAGCGTACTTGTCCTTGAATTCGGGTGCGCCCGTACCATCCAGCCACTGCGCGAAGAACGGCGTCAGGTTCTGCTGCGACTCCGACTCCGCGACTCTCTCCACGTCGGCAGTACGGACAGACTTGTCCATGTACTTGCTCAGCAGCGCTTGCAGGGTCTTGGTGAAGGCTTCCTTGCCGAGCTCGAACTGGAGCATGTGGAAGACCATGGCGCCCTTCTCAAGCGTCATCGACTGAAACTCGACCGAGAACGGATCGAGTCGGCCGGCGGCAGTGAGCGGGATCGTGTCATAGGCGAGGGCCCCGGCAGAGATATCGCTGACAGCCGTCGACATAGCAGTATCGCCGGAGACGTCGCCGATATACATCAGCTCGGAATAGCGGGCCATGCCGTTCGTGATCCAGGCATCGTTGAGAGAAGCCGGCGAAATCTCACTCCCCCACCACTGGTGGGCAAGCGTGTTGGCCAACAGCCGCGAGCCGGTCCTGTCGTTGATCCTGGAGCCGGCGATCAGGGCCATTTCCGGCGCCCAGAAGGCAGGAACAGTGTCGTTCGGGATCTCGACGATATTCAGCCGCGGCGTTTCCGGCGTGCCGAAGCTGCCGGTAAAGAAGTCAAATTCGCGGCCCGCGACCTGGGCATAGGGGGCTGCGGCCTCCTTATGGGCAGCCGTGGTGTAGACCCGGATATTGGCTGCGCCGCTGATCGAAACCGGATCGGCAAATTTGCCGGCGACAATGGTCCCCGGAAAGCCGGGCCGGTCCCAGTTGAACTGGTAGACCTGCCCGTCACCCGTGGATTTGGGGCTTCCCGTCGAACCGGAGCCGAGAACGCGATAGCCAGTGGGGATATGCACCGTGATGTCCGCCGTAAAGCGGTCAGTCAGGTAGCCAACCATGGGAAACCAGCGCGCGGGGTACAGCAGGTAGGTAATCGGGTCGCCGATAGTGCAGAGCTTGAGGCCCTCCACCGGGCTTTCTTCTTCGCCGTTCAGGGTGCCTTCGTAGTCGAAGGTATACGTAGCCGTTTCGCCTTTCTGCAGGGGCGCGGAGGGGGTAACGCGCATGGTCGCATTCTGACCGCGTTCGCCATTGAGCAGATGACCCTTGTCATCCGTGATTTTGTTCAGCTTCAGCGCGCCATTGAACTCAAACGTCGGCTGATCGACATTGTCGAGGGCCGTGAACGCAACCCGGGCTGTCGCCTTCAGGGTGTGGTCTGCGGGGTTCAGACTCACATCGATGACATAACCGGTGACCTGGAGGGGTTGTTTCAGCGGCGCGGCCTGCGTAGTAAGACCGAAAAACAGGATGCATGCGTAAAACGCGCCCTGCCGGGCGGCAGTGCGCAGCGAGTGGTTGCGTGGTGCGAAGGAGCGGATACCTGGGTTCATGTCTGCGCTAACTCTGGTTGCCTAAAGTGTAGCTGAGGGCGATGTTGGCTACGGTCTCGATGGCGGATTCTGTTGACGCGGTTGTACTGTTCCGGGACTCACCAGCCTGCTCTTCAACGTTCAGGGACGTGGCTTGGCGCTGCAGAGACGCACGCACGGCCCCAAGTCCTGTTTGCATGGTAAGTCTGGCCTCCGGGTCCACCAACAAGGGCCTCAAATGCGCTAACACCTGAACGGCTGTGAAGTCGTGTTGGATGAGTTCAGGAACCAGGCGTCGTCCGGCGACCAGGTTCACCATGGCAACATGCGGGACGGTGACGACCCGCCGGGCGACCGCATAACTGAGCCTAGACAAGCGATAAACGACAACAAACGGGTTGCCGATCAGCGCCGCGTCAATCGTCGCCGTGCCGCTGGCCACGATCGACGCATGGGCGTGCAGGAGGGCGGCGCGGGCGTCCGGTACAAGGCGGATGGGTAGATTGGAAGCGTTGTTCTCTCGAACAATGGCCATGACGAAAGCGGGGTCCAGTGTCGGGGCGACGGGCAGGATGAACTGGTATGGCGCTTCCTTGAGAAGAAGCTGCGCGGAATTGAGCATTTCGGGGAGATTCAGGGTGACCTGTTTGCTCCGGCTGCCTGGAAGCAAAGCGATCCACTGGCCTTTTGCATAAAGGTCATGTTCGCGGGCGAATTCTTCGCGCGAAATTGTCGGTAGCGGAAGCTCGGCCAGCGGATGGCCGACGAACTCTGCGTCGACTCCATGGCTGCTGTAAAAATCGACTTCGAAAGGGAAGATCACGAGCATGCGGGTGACGTGCTTCTTCACGCGCTCGATGCGGCGTTTCTTCCAAGCCCAGAGTTGGGGGCTGACGAAATAAAGGACCGGCACTCTCAGCCGGTGCAGTTCTTCCGCGAGGCGCAGGTTGACATCCGGAAAGTCGATAAGGATGGCGACGTCAGGACGCTCGCGGCGCAAAGCAGCCTTGAGCCTGCGAAATTCAGCGTAAATACGCGGCATGTGGCGGACGACTTCAGTGATGCCCATGTGGGCGACATCTTCGGCTTTCACGATGCGGCGAAAGCCCTGCTGCTCCATCTGCTGGCCGCCGAGGCCGAAGCAATCCGCCCGCGGCGATCTTTCGACGATGGCGCGCACAAGCCGTGACCCATAGTGGTCGCCGCTGGCCTCACCCGCGGATAGAAAAATACGCGGTGTCATGCGGTCTCGTGCTAACGCCGGCATTCAGTCCTGACCGAGGGCGGCGGCGAGGAGGTTTCCGGCGCCCTCGGACGCCTGGAGTTCCTGGTCCTTGTACTGTAACTGATACAGCTTCCAATACAGTCCGCGCTGGGTGAGCAGTTGTTGATGCGTGCCCGCTTCGCGCAGTTGACCTTTGTGCATGACCAGGATGAGGTCCGCGCGCTGCACCGTAGAAAGTCGATGAGCGATCAGCACCGAAGTGCGGCCCGTGACCAGGCGATCGAGGGCGGAGCGGACGCGCATTTCGGTTTCCGTGTCCACGGACGAGGTCGCTTCGTCGAGGATAAGGATCTGCGGGGCATGGGCAAGGGCGCGCGCGAAGTTGATGAGCTGCTTCTGGCCCGTGGAAAGGCCTGCGCCGCGTTCGCGCAGTGGTTCGTCAAAACCACGCGGCAGGGTGGCAATAAAGTCGGACAGGTTCACTTGTTCGGCGGCATTGCGGAGCTGGTCGTCGGTGATCCACGAAGAGCCGAGGCGGATGTTTTCAGCGATGGTGCCGGTGAAAAGAAACGGGTCCTGCAGGACGACGCCAAAGTGCTGCCGAAGCCTGGTCAGATCGTGGTCGCGGACATCGATGCCGTCAATACAGACCCGGCCGTGCTGGACGTCGTAGAAGCGCATCATCAGCGAGATGATGGTCGTTTTTCCCGCGCCCGTGTGGCCGACGATCGCAGCCGTCTGGTTGGGCTCGATCGTAAAACTGACGCCCTTGAGGATCCATTCGATGTCCATCATCGCTTTCAGCTCAGCCGCATTGGCGGACGCGATGCCCGCTTCCTGTTCTGGCGTCAGACGCTGATACGTAAACCAGACATCGCGAAATTCGATCCGTCCCGCGTAGGCAGTCGGCGAAAGCGGCGTTGCGGGCGAGACGATACCGGGCTCTGAATCAATCAGCTTGAAGACCCGCTCGCTGGCGGCCATGGCAGCCTGCAGGATGTTGTATTTGTCGCTCAGGTCCTGAATGGGCCGGAAGAACCGCATGGAGTACTGGATAAACGCGATAAGGATGCCGATGGTCAGCGTGTGCCGGACCACGCCGCCTCCACCCAGCCAGATCACAAGCGCAATCGCGACAGAACTGAGTAGCTCTACCGCAGGATAGTAGAGGGCATAAGCCAGGATGGCATCTTTGAATGCGTCCATGTGCGTGCGGTTGATGGCTTCGAAGTCCTGGTAGGCGCGCTGTTCGCGATTGAACAACTGGACGACGGTCATGCCGCTGACATGTTCCTGGGTAAAGGCGTTGATACGGGCGATGGCCGTCCGGATGCGCCGATACGAATCGCGCACATGCTTGCGGAAAATGCTGGTGATGAGCAGGATGAGCGGCAGGACCGCAAAGGTAATGAGCGCCAGCCACCAGCTCATCTGCAGCATGACGATGACGATGCCGAGCAAAACGAAGACATCTTCAAAGATGGCAAAGACGCCGGACGTGAACATCTCGTTCAGCGCGTCCACGTCGCTGGTCAGCCGCGTCACCAGCCTGCCGACCGGGTTGCGGTCATAGAAGCCGATATGCATCCGCTGCAGATGGCGGAAGATCTGCGAGCGCATGTCGAACATGATCTTCTGGCCCGTCCACTGCATCAGGTAGGTCTGGATAAATTCAAGCAGGTAGCTGAGAGCGAGCAGGCCAAGGTAAATACCGGCAAGTTCGGTGATGCCGGTCGCGGGGTTGGGGCTGATCCAGCGCGCAAGAATGGAGGAATGCGCCGGCTTGCGGTCCGCCATGTACTGGTCGACGGCGACCTTGGTAAGCCACGGGCCAAGAACATCAGCACCCGCTTTAAGCAGGACAGCAGCCAGCGATACGCCCGCCTGCAGCTTGTACGGACGCAGATAAGTAAGAAGACGCCGCATCAGGCGTCCGTCGTAGGCCTTGCCGAGAACTTCGTCGTCCGCCGGCTTCTGCGTATCCTGCTGCTTGTCGGCCATAGCCAGTCCCTATTTTAGCGGTTCCGCGGCGCCAGCTGTTTCATCGCAGCGCCTGCTGTCAGAATGGAAGCATGGTCGAGTCGCTGGGTTTATACATTTCGGTGCCGTTTTGCCGGTCGAAGTGCTCGTTCTGCAACTTTGCGTCGAACGTGTACGCCGGTGCTGACCATAGCCGCTACGTGGATCGGCTCGTCGAAGAATTGCGCCGATCGCGGAAACGTGCGTCCGCCATTGGTGTGGTTCTACCGGAGCATGTCGACACCGTCTACCTCGGCGGAGGGACGCCGAGTGTGCTATCGCCGGAGCTGCTGCAGCGGCTGTTTACGGCGGTGCGCGAGGAGTTTCGCGTAGTGCGGGACGCAGAAATCACCATGGAGTGCGCGCCCGGCCAGATCGACGACAAGGTGCTCGCCGCGATGGTTTCGTGCGGCGTAAACCGCGTCAGCCTGGGCGTCCAGTCGTTTGTCGATCGGGAAGCAGCCACGACCGGGCGGCTGCATAACCGCGCAGTCGTGCTCCAGGATATTGGCCGGCTGCGCTCAGCGGCAATTGAGCGCATCAACGTGGATTTAATCGCCGGCCTTCCCCACCAGACGCTGGCATCGTGGGACGAGTCGCTGGGAGTGCTGATACATATGGGCGTGGAACATGCGAGCGTCTACATGCTGGAAGTGGATGACGAGTCGCGGCTCGGAAAAGAGATGTTGCAAGGCGGTGCGCGGTACCACGCAGGCGCAGTGCCGAAGGACGATACGATTGCCGCTATGTTCGAGATGGCAGAGGAACGACTCGGTGCAGCAGGCATTGAGCCATATGAAATCTCAAACTTCGCGGTGAAGGGACGGCAATCGCGCCACAATCTGAAGTACTGGCGTCGTGAGCCGTATCTCGGCGTTGGGCTGGATGCACATTCGATGCTGCGGCGAGACGATGGACGTGCAGTGCGCTTTGGCTATGGCGATCATCTTCAGGGATTCATGGATGGTGCTGGCTGGGAGAATGTAGAAGCTCTTACGGCGCGCGCGGAGCTTGAAGAAGCCTGGTTCCTCGGCCTGCGTTTGTTGGCGGGCGTGAAGTTGGACGCGCTACGATCGGAGTTCGGCAGCGCCATCGATGCCTTCCTGCCGCTGATCTCTTCGCTGGAAAACGATGGCCTGCTTGTGCGTGAGGGTGATCGGGTAGCGCTGACCCGTCGCGCAAGATTGATCTCAAACGAAGTATTCTCGCAGATACTGGAAGCAGGAGATGAACAACTTTGCCCAGCGAGCTAGCTCATCCGATCGATGTTCTGAAGAGTTCGTTGCCCACGCGCGCGATCGATCTGCGCAGCGATACGGTGACGCGTCCGACGCCGGCAATGCGCAAGGCCATGGCCGAGGCCGAAGTCGGCGACGACGTCTATGGCGAGGACCCGACCATCAACCGGCTCGAACGCCGCGCGGCAGAGATCTTCGGCAAGGAAGCAGCTTTATACGTCCCGACCGGCACCATGGGCAACCAGATCGCCATCCGGCTGCATACGCAGCATGGGCAGGAGGTCATCTGCGAGGCGCGCAGCCACATCGTGGATTGGGAAATGGCCATGGTCGCTGCCTTCTCCGGCTGCCAGCTCCGCACCGTGGCGACAGACCGCGGCATCCTCACCTGGAAGCAGATTCGCGCAGCGATTGCGCCGCCAATCTACTACCATGCGCAGACCGGTCTGATTTCGCTCGAAAATTCGCACAACATGGCCGGCGGGACAGTGACGCCGCTCTCTGTCCTCGAAGAAATCTGGGCAGAGGCCGGGAAGCTGGGCCTGCCCGTGCACCTGGACGGCGCGCGCGTCTTCAATGCCGCCACTGCTCTCGGAATCTCCGTTGCCAGGCTGACGAGTGGCTTTGCAACGGTGTCATCCTGCCTCAGCAAGGGGCTGGGCGCGCCAGTGGGTTCCGTCATCGTGGGCAGCCGTGAGGATATGGACCGCGCACGCGTATTCCGCAAGGCGCTCGGCGGGGGGATGCGGCAGGCAGGCATCCTGGCTGCAGCAGCATTGATCGCGATCGAAGAGATGCCGGTGCGCCTGCAGGAAGACCACGACCACGCACGGTTGCTGGCAGAGGCCATTGCCCAACTACCCGGTCTTGATATCGACCTCGCGGGCGTCCAGACAAATATCGTGATCTTCAAAATTGCAGACGACGGAGATGCGGCGGGCTTTGTCGCTGCGCTCAAGGCGCGCGGCGTCCTGGCAAGCACAATCGGTCCGCATGCAGTCCGGCTGGTGACGCATTTCGATGTGTCGCGCGCGGATTGCGAACAGGCAATCGCTGTACTGCGCACCCTCGCTGCGGGCTAAACCGCTGCTTCTTAAGCCGGCGAGCAGCGTCGGATGAAGATTCCTGTGGTATCCAAAGCACAGGAAGATGCCGCGGCGCACTTCGGCTGGATGACGTTCTTCGCCGGGCTGGAACTTACCGGTTCGAGCAGTCAGACGCAGGAAGCGCTGGGATGGCGGCCCACACAGGTGGGCTTGATCGAAGACCTGGACCATATGAACGATTCCGGACAATGAAGGGAGTACCCCCTTGCGGCGTCGAAGAAGGCGTCGTACGTACATGGTTTGCTAAAAGACCGGCAGGCGAAACGCCGGCAAAACGCCTATAATTTTGATATGCCGAAGTATTCGATTGTCGTGCCGTTTCACAATGAAGAAGAAAATGTCACTGCGCTCTATGACCGTCTGAAAGACGTGATGGAGCAGGTGGGTGATAGCTTTGAGCTGGTGCTGGTCGATGATGGCTCCAGCGACCGGACCTACAAGCTGATGGAAGAGATTGCCGCCGTCGACAGCCGCGTGCTGGTCGTGAAACTGCGACGGAACTTCGGCCAGACATCGGCGCTGGCAGCAGGCTTTGACCACGCGCAGGGCGACTTTATCCTGGCGATGGATGGCGACCTGCAGCACGATCCTGCCGAGGTGCCGCAGTTCCTGGCAAAGCTCGAAGAGGGCTACGATGTCGTCAGCGGCTGGCGCAAGGAACGTATCGACAACTTTGTCATGCGGCGCATCCCCTCACGCTGCGCAAACTGGCTCATGGCCAAACTCTCCGGCGTCGACATCCACGACTTCGGCACGACGTTTAAAGCGTATCGCCGTGAGGTGATCCACAACATCCCGCTCTACGGCGAGATGCATCGCTTCATTCCAGCACTGGCCGCCTGGTACGGCGCGAGCATCGTCGAAATCCCGATCAAGAATGTGAACCGCGAGCGCGGCAAGAGCCATTATGGCATCTCGCGTACCTTCCGCGTTTTCTTCGATCTGCTGACTATCCGCTTCCTGTTGAAGTATATGTCACGGCCACTGCACTTTTTCGGCAGTTTCGGCGCACTCAGCGTCCTGTTCGGCGGCATGCTGTCTGTTTTTCTGGCTGCGCTGAAGTTATTCACGCGGCAGAATGTTATGGACCAGCATGGCCCGCTCTTCGTCGTCGCCGGCATCACCATTCTCGCTGGCATTCAACTGATTGCCATCGGTCTGATCGGCGAACTCCAGGTGCGCCACTACTACACGAACAATCAGCGGTCGCCGTACACAGTCGATCGCCTGGTCCGCATGCGCTCGAACGAAGAACCCTCCATGCTCCACGGGGATTAGCCATCCGGGCAGACGCGCCTCCAGCGCTCATCCTCCCGTTGCTCGGATGGGTCCGTCTATGAGGCAGAGACGGAGCGTTGTTCATGATTAAGGCACCGGAGGAGAAGCAGGATGCCAGCTAAATACCGCAGTAGCGCCATGGCCGCCATCCATGAAACCGCATCCGACCTGCAGAAAGTCGGCGGCCTGGATCAAAAAACCATGCGCAAATTCGACGCCCTCTGTCTGACGCCAATCCAGGCAATGACCCCGCGTAAAATCCGCGCCTTACGCACCCGCGAAAAAGCCAGCCAGACTGTCTTCGCCGCCTATTTGAATGTCACTCCGAGCCTGGTCAGCAAGTGGGAGCGTGGCGAGAAACATCCCCGGGGCGCTTCACTCAAGCTTCTGTCCTTGGTCGCTAAAAAGGGCCTCGAGGTCGTAGCTTAGAGAAGGTGCCGAAGGCGCGTCTTGCCGCGACCCCAGTCCCTACCGCAGATAATCCTGAATAAACGGATCATCCGACGTCACCAGCTCGTGCGTGGAACCGTCGAAGACCAGGTTGCCGTTGTTCAGGATCAGGAAGCTGGTATTCAGGTCGCCGCCTTTGCCTTCGATCGGCTCCATGTGGTTCGTCTCCTGATTGAACTGATTGGTCGCGAGCGTGAAAGCGTCCTGCAGGCGGTGGGTGATGAGCAGGGAACTGGTGTGGTAGACATCCCGTTGCTTCATCACCAGCTCGATAATGTTGGTTGAAGTAATGGGATCGAGGCCGCCCGTGGGCGAATCGTAGAGAAGCAGGTCGGGCTTACCGATGATCGCGCGGGCAATGGCCACGCGCCGGCGCATGCCTCCTGAAAGTTGGGAGGGAAACTTCGCAACTGTCTGCTCCAGCTCGACGAAGCGCAGCGCTTCGAGGACCCGCTTGTCGATTTCATCCTGCGAGACGTGGCTCTCGATGAGACGGTACGCGACGTTATCGCCGACCGTGAGCGAATCGAAGAGAGCGCCTTCCTGGAAAACCATTCCGATGGACGCGCGCAGTTGCAGCAGCTCTCGTTCGGGCATGCTGCTCACTTCCTTGCCAAAGACGAAGATCCGGCCCTCATCGGGACGGATGAGACCGTCGACCAGCTTCAACAGGACACTCTTGCCGCCGCCGGCGGGACCGAGGAGCATGCGCGTTTCGCCAGGATGCACGGCGAACGAAATGTCCTTGAGGATGGCCTTACCTTCAAACCCGATAGAGACATGTTCAAAGACGACCACAGGATTGTCGCCCTCCTGCCGCGACATTTCATGATGGACGACGGGGGCGGTGGTCATTGTCTTTAGCGGCCGAAGAGGCCGATCATGAAACGGCTGATGACGAAGTCGACAGCAATGATGAGGACTGACGAAACGACGACGGCCTGCGTCGTGGAGCGACCGACACCCTGCGTGCCGCCGCGCGTGGTCATGCCGTAGAAACAGCCGATGGTCGAGATGATGAAGCCGAAGAACAGCGGTTTAACCAGGCCCTGAAAGATGTCCGGATACTGCAGGGTCTGGTAGGCCGTATGGAAATACTGCGAACCGTCCTGGCCAAGCATAAAGACGGCGACGAACGCGCCGCCCATGGTGCCGACCGTGTCCGAGAGGATGGTGAGGAAGAAGAGCATGATGATAGTGGCAATCACGCGCGGGCCGACCAGCTTCTTCATCGGATCAGTGCCCAGCGCCCGCATGGCATCAATCTGTTCAGTCACCATCATCGAGCCGAGTTCGCTCGCCATGCCCGACGCATTACGGCCGGAAACCATCAGGCTGGTCAGGACCGGCCCAAGCTCCTTGATCATGGACAGGCTGACCAGCTGACCCGTGATCGCTGTCGCGCCGAACTGTTCCAGCGACGAAGCAGATTGCAGGGCAAGCACGCCGCCCGTGAAGAAGCCGGTGAGGACGACAATCGGCAGCGAGCCAACGCCGATGATGTCTGCCTGAGTGAAGATGTCGCCGAGGTAGCGCGGCTTCCGGAAGAGTCCGCCGATCGCCCGGGCAGAGAGGACCGCATACTCCTGGATCGAGAGCACGCCTCGTTTAGCCGCATTGTCAATGGCATTGATCGGCATTAAAGGTAAGGTATCAGAGCGCAGCCTTCTAGAGCGAAAGCCAGTCTTCGATTCAAACTTGTCGCTCTGATGCAGATCGAGACTGCGCAGGTTGTGCGCACCAGGCTAGGCGTCTTTGCTGCGTTTTTTTATTTCGATGTTGAGCCGTTTGATTTTCTGGTTCAGCGTCGAGAGCGGGATGCGGAATTGCTCCGCTGCATCGGTCTGGTTCCAGTGGCAGTGTTCGAGCTTGTCCATAATGATGCGGCGCTCAATGTGCTCCAGGATATCGAAGAGCGACGAGTCGGGGTTGTGTTCGAGCAGCCCGGCAGTGTAGTCGCGGCCGCTGAGCTGGCTGGGGAGCAGGTCGATGCCGATTACGGAGCCGGAAGACAGCACGACGCCGCGCTCCATCGCGTTTTCAAGCTCCCGCACATTGCCAGGCCAGTCGTGGTCCATCAGGGCGCGCATCGCTTCTGGTGAAAGCACGCGCGTGGGCAGATCGTTTTCCTCAGCAAAGCGTTTGAGAAAGTGTGTGGCCAGCGCCGGGATGTCTTCGCGGCGAGCGCGCAACGGGGGCAGTTCGAGCGTGACGACGTTGAGACGATAGAAGAGGTCTTCGCGGAACTTGCCTTCGCGGACGGCCTGGCGAAGATCAGTATTGGTCGCGGCGACGATCCGCACATCAACCTGGACCTCGTGCGTACCGCCGAGATGCATGAACTTGCGGTCCTGCAAGACACGTAACAATTTCGATTGCGTGTCCAGCCCCATGGTTCCGATCTCGTCGAGAAAGAGAGTCCCGCCGTTCGCAACTTCAAAAAGACCCTTCTTGGAGGCGATGGCCGAGGTGAATGCACCCTTGACGTGGCCGAAGAGGTTCGACTCCAGCAACTCGCTCGGTTGCGCGCCCATATTGACGGGGATGAAAGGCCTGTCCTTGCGCGGCGAGTTGGCGTGCAGGGCCTTGGCGATCAGCTCCTTGCCGGTGCCGCTTTCGCCCTGAATGAGCACCGTGGAGCGGCTGGGCGCCACTTGCGCGACGAGGTCGAAGATGCGTCGCATCGCATCGCTTTTGCCGACAATATTGGAGAAGTTGTAGCGCTGCTTGAGGGCGCGCTTGAGCTGAAGATTCTCTTCTTCAGCGCGAAAGCGGGCGATCGACGCTCGGATATCGGCGAGCAGCTTCTCATTGTCCCAGGGTTTCTGGACAAAGTTCTGGGCACCGGCCCGGATCGCATCGACCACGTTATTCACCGTGCCGTACGCGGTAATCATAATCACCGGCAGCTGCGGCTGGCGCTCGTGGATGCGCGGCAGCAGTTCGATGCCGTTCTGGCCGGGCAGAGCCAGATCAAGCAGCACAACGTCATAGTTGGCCTGGTCGAGCATGGCCAGGCCACGCGCGCCATCGGAGGCCATTTCCACGTGGTAGCCCTCCAGGCTGAGCAGCGTTTCGAGCGATTCGCGGATAGCGGATTCGTCATCGATGATGAGCACACGATGGGCAACGCCGCCATTGGTTTGAGGAGGTTTTGCCGCTAAGACTGGCGCAGCTTCAGACATGCACGGGCTTCCTTACCAGAGGGAATTCGAGATGGAAGGTGGTGCCGGCGCCGACCTTGCTTTCGACAACAATTTTGCCTGCGTGCTCCTGGATAATGCCGTAGGTCACTGCGAGGCCGAGACCGGTACCGCGGCGCTGGCCTTCTTTTGGCGCGATCTTGGTGGTGAAAAAGGGATCGTAGATTTTCTGCATATGTTCGGGGGCGATGCCCATGCCGCTATCGGCAATGGCCACGGATACGTGCCCATTGCATACAGTGCCCACATGTAAACGGCCGCCTCCCGGCATCGCGTCGCGGGCGTTAAGAAACAGATTCAGGAAAACCTGCTGCAGCTTTCCAGGATTCCCCATGATCGGCGGTAGAACTTCCTCAAGGTTCAGGTCAACGTCGACCTGTGATGTCTTGAACTGGTGCTCGAGTAGCGTAAGGGTCTCGCGAATGGTGTGGTTCAGATCGATTTCCTGGAATTCCGTTGCACTCGTGCGCGAAAAATTGAGAAGACCATTCACAATCTCCGAAGCGCGGAAGGTCTGCTGTGTGATCTTGTCGAGCAGCTTCGACAGGCGCTCATCGTCGCGCACCTGCTTGGCCAGCATCTGGGTGTAGGACGAAATGACGGCAAGCGGTGTATTCACTTCATGGGCGACGCCTGCAGCGAGCAGGCCGATCGAAGACAGCTTTTCTGCCTGCGTGAGCTGGCTCTCGAGCTGTACGCGTTCTGTGATGTCGTCCACCAGGATGATCCGGCCCACGATGCTGTAATTGCGCGACACCAGCGGGGCAATGGCGATGTTGGCTGTGCGGATTTCGCCTGCGTGGGTCTTGAGGCGGTACTTATAAAGATTGTGGACGCCCGGCTCGTCCTTGCGGCGATGAAATTCTTCCATGAAATCGGCGGGGAAGATGCTGGCGAGAGGACTCCCGAGGGCGTCGACGCGGGGCAGCGCATACATCACTTCCATCTGCGCATTCCAGCTCTCGATGCGCTCTTCAAAGTCGATGGCGAGGATGCCGACATTAATGGACTCAACAATGTTTTCGTTGAACTCTTTCAGCCGCTCGTACTCAGAGGCTTTTTCGGCAAGGCTGGCATACAGGCGCGCATTCTGGATGGCAATGCCGATATAACTGGCGAGCGACTCAAGCAGCTCGACATCCTCGCTCGACAGAAAGTCCCCGTCTGCTGTGCGGCCAAAGCCGATCACGGCGATAGTTTTGTCCTGGACGCGGCAGGGGATGTAGTAGTTCAGGTCCAGGGCGGCAGCAGCGCGGCGTTCGGCCTCCGGAAGATAGAGGGCCTGCTGCGGGGTCTCAAGGAAGATGTGGGAGCTTGCGCCGGGCTGGTCGAAGTCGAGGAAGCCAAGGTTGAGGTCGGCGGCAGGTGCATACAGGGACGGTTGCAGACCGTGGCCGGCGGCCAGCGTACAGCGTGCGCGCGGGCCGGAGAGGAAGATGGCGACGCGCGAAACGAGCAGGGTCCGGGGAAGGCGATCGCAGATGGTGTTAAGGAGCGTCTGCAAATCCGTCTGAGAGCTCAGTCCGCGACCGAATTCGGTCAGCGTATGGCGATAGTCGAAGCGCTTGCGGTCAAAGAGACGATCGACACGCTCCTGGATCCGCTTCTTGATCGGTTCGAACAGCAGCGCCGCCAGGATGATCGCCGCAATCAGGCCGCCTTCACCCAGTCGGGCAAGCTGGGTGTGGGCAATGGCTGCCGAGACGGCAACCGCAGCCAGATACAGCCCGGCCAGAGTCGCAGTCGCCAGGGTATAGGTGACGCCGCGCTTGAAGATCAGGTCGACGTCCATCAATCGGTAGCGGACGATCGCCCAGCTGAAGGTGAGCGGTAGGATCACCAGCGAAAGCGCCGCAACATTGGTGACCCAGTCAGGCAGCAGCCAGTCGGCGAGGAAGGGAACCACGTACAGCAGCGTGAATGGCGCGACAGCAACAAAGGTGCCGCGGAAGAGCCACTTGAGCTGCTGCCGCCGCAGCGGGTTGGTATTGCGCAGGTAATTGATGAAGAAGACGCCCGCGGCGAGGACGTAGTAGAAGGCCAGGTAGCCCGTGGCAAACTGGTCCAGCCGATGACTGAGCAGCACCGTCGCCGACCAGTAGATCTGCGCAACCACCTGCAGCGCCACCACAGCGAGCGCTGGCGTGTACGTAAGGGCGATGAGCCAGCGTCGGCGCAGATTGTTCGCGCGCTCCTCAGGGAAGGCCAGGGCAAAGTGCAGGAAGAGCGCCGGCTGCAATGCGCCCGCGACGATATTCAACCAGTAGATCGTCCAGTCAAAGGTGTTGAACTTGCCGGTCGCATGGAAGGCGTAGAGGACAAAAGAAGCCAGGCAGAAAAAGTAGAAGTGCGTCGCGCGGGGAGCCGTCCAGCGGCGGAAAAGAACATAAAAGCCGATCAGCAGGTAGATGACAGCGATCAGTCGGAACTCGTCATACTGGCTGTGGCCTGCCGCATCGAGAAAAATGGACGCATCAATGCGGACGTTGTAGCGGATCAGGATGTAATCGATGCGCTGATAGGTGCCGGTGCGGAAGAACTCGCGCTCCAGCTGCGGCATGCGCAGAATTGGCCGCGCGACGGAACTAAGGTTCGCGGCCTGACGGACGCCGACCAGCAGATCGCCGGCTTTGATACCTGCGCGCTCGCCGGGACTGTCATGCGGAACCGCCTGGGCCAGCAGGCCTCCATTCGATTCCGTCCAGCGGACGCCATCCGTAGGCACCTCAAAGGAATTTTCTTTACTGAAATTGATCGACGCAAAAACGACAGCGGCTACCGTGAAGAAACCGATCAGGACGACCAGGAGCCGGGTTTTGAACGATCGTTGCATGTGGAGTGCGGGCGAACGGGGCCTGTTCCGAAAAACTGTAAGCACGCTTCATGCCACCACTGTGCAAACGGCATCACAGACCACACTGCGCCATAAGCATCTCATTCTACAGCCTTGGACGCCGGTTGAGGGCGGAAGTCAACCGATTACGAAGCCCGGTCTCCTCAGCGTGCTGCTCAATTCCGGACGCTCGGGTATGGGGAGGCATAGGGAGAAATCCCATTTACAGAATATGCAACAACTCTCTTGTAACATCCCACAAAAGTAGGTTGGTTCCCGGATACATACAGTCGAGTTCGGGCTTGATGGCAGGGCTGGAGCCTGTGAGAATGAGGAGATGAAATCTTCAGTGCCGCAGCGGAGAGCAGCGGCCATCCTCCAGCGTGACCGGGAGGTCATGCTCCAGGTCTATCCCCGGTTTGACGTCGTGTTCACCGGCGGCTCTGGCGTTTATCTGACCGACGAAAACGGCAAGCGCTATCTCGACACTGCGTCCGGCCTCGGCGTGAATGCATTGGGCTACGCTCATCCGCGCATGGTGGAAGTCATGCGCGAACAAGCCGGAAGCGTCATCCACCTATCGCCGCATTATGGCAGCCCCTATCCGGGTGAACTCGCAGAAAGGCTCTGCGCCATCACTGGCATGGCGGCTGCGTTCTATTCCACCGGCGGCACTGAAGCAATGGAAAGCGCCCTGAAGCTGGCCCGCGCTGCAGCCGTGCAGGGATACGGGACCAAAAAACATGTTTTCGTCTCGCTGAAGAATTCCTACCATGGGCGCACCTTCGGGGCGCTGTCTGTTACCGGGCAGGATAAGTATCGTGACGGCTTTGAGCCGGCTCTTCCTGCAGCCCGCTTTGTCGGTCGCAACAATATCGCCGAACTGCGCGGGGCAATGGACGAAAATGTGTGCGCAATCCTGATCGAACCGCTGATGGGCGAGGGCGGCGTGTACGAATGCACCACCGAGTTTCTTGCCGAAGCGCGGCGACTGGCCGATGCGCACCACGCTCTGCTGATCTTTGACGAAATTCAGTGCGGTATGGGCCGGACCGGCAGCTGGTTCACCTATCTGGATCACAAGGTCCAGCCAGACATCCTGGTAGTTGGGAAGCCCCTGGGTGGCGGACTGCCGCTATCAGCGATCCTGGTGGGCGACCATCTGCGCCATGTCTTCGGCGTCGGCAAGCATGGCAGTACATTGGGCGGCGGCATCCTGGCTACCCGGCTCGGTCTCGAGTTTCTGGCCATCATGGAAGAAGAAGGGTTGCTGGACAATATCCGGCAGACGGGCGCGTACCTGCGTAAGGGACTGCTGCAACTGGCGGTCGACCATCCGGCGATCGTGGACGAAGCGCGCGGCCGCGGATTCATCCAGGGCCTAGCGTTGAAAGAGCCGGCGCGACCCATTGCCGAGGCCGCACTGCCAGAAGGGCTCCTGCTGAATGTGGTTCAGGGAAATGTACTCCGCTTCCTGCCGCCGTTTCTGCTCGGAACACAGCATGTCGACCAGGTAATTGAGCGGCTGGATGGATTGCTCAGGAGCAAGAGTGACGGTGACGGGCAACGGATTCCCGCTCCGGTGGCGGTCATCCGAGCATAACCGTTGCAGGATGCCGTTCCTTCAGGACAAAGAAGCGCCCGAGCCGGAACCGGGCGCTTTTTCTTTCGGCAAGTCCTATTTCGAAGCCGGGACAGGAACAAATTTAACGAGCCGAGTCGTAGCTCTTGACGTACGCGACCACGCCATGGTCAGGCAGGTTCTTGATGTAGCCCGGAAGGGTCTGGGCAAATAGATGGTCGAGCGAAAGGTTCAGCGGCCGGCCTTCTTCCTGGTTGAGCAATTCGAGGTCGACAGACTGCATGGTGAGGCGTCCGAACTGGAGGGAGCCACCTCGAAGATAAAGATAATTTTCTGCCGGGACGGGCGCTGGAGGAAACGCTTCGACAGTACCGAAAATCTGGATCAGTTCATCGCCCACGATGGTGGCGGAACGCAGGTGGCCGGTGAAGTGCGGCGGCGGGAAAAGCGTGTGGATGGGAAAGATGATGTCGTCGTTCTCCACCTGAAAGGAATGCGCGCGCCGCGGGCCCGCGAACTTGGAGAGATCGATGCCGAGGAAATCCAGCATCTTCTTATGGACGAAGCCCGCGGCAGTAATTTTTGTGAAATGCACCCGCACGCTTCCGTCGGCTGTAACGCTGACCGGTCCTTCGGCAGAGAAAGGGATCTCAACCCCCTTTTTCATCTTTCCGGCGACGTGCACCTGGCCGTCTTCAAAGGTCACGATCAGCTCGCCGATCGATGTGTTGGCGTGCGGCAGCACATACTCATTGAGCAA
>Ga0116228_10000919_pt1 | contig 23723 bp, 21 predicted proteins | sample S1TSphfallax_2_FD_89694 | JGI IMG/M metagenome (GOLD analysis project Ga0116228, IMG submission 89694) | Host-associated microbial communities from peat moss isolated from Minnesota, USA - S1T2_Fc - Sphagnum fallax MG | ecosystem: Host-associated > Plants > Peat moss > Unclassified | place...
AACACCGCAAATTTGGTGCCTACTTCTACCCCCAACCTTCTAGAGAATTCTCACCCTTAATTACGCAACAGAATTCCTAAAACTATGGTTATTAGCCTTTGCTGAAGAAAAGGACTAATCCAACTCCTTATTCACCAATAACACCCTTTAGAAAAGAAAACAACCCCCCTTCGCATCAAGCATATTCATGATTCCTTATGAAGTCGCTAAAAGCCCCTAATAACCTCACCCCACTCAAATAACCCTGATGTAATCTTAAAAACTAAGACTACCGCACATGGTTGTGTCGGTATGGCTCACAATAACCACTAATAACCATCAATAAAATAAGCACCAACAACCACCAATAGAATAGCCACCAATAGTTTATGATAATATAACCTAAAATAACCAATACTAGCACAAGGTGAAATAACTTTCAATAGCCAAAAGTAATCAATAATAGCCTCACATAATAAAAAAATAGCCTAAGATGCAATAACTTATAATAATCATAAACATTTTTTAATGAAATAGCCTATAATAGCCAAAAATAACCAAAAATAACATAAAATAACCAAAAGTAAGTTAGAATAAGTGAAACTAACTTAAGGTGAAATAACTAAAAATAGGAAAAAATATTTAAATATAATTGAGAATAACCATAAATAATTGTTAAATATGTAGGGTTAAATAACATTAAACAATGAAAAATATACCTGGAATATCTAAAAATAATCTAACATAAGTAATATTATTATATTAGCAAAATTCTTATCCATTTGTTAAACATTTTTTTTCCAAAGGAATGGTCATGGAAATGTTATTGAATAGTGATATTCAAAAAAAAAATCTTCAAATTATTTTACAGTTTCAAAAGGAAATAAATGTAATTATGTACATTATTGGAAAAAAATTTAAAGTAAACTTTAATCATTTCATTTGAACAAAATTTTAATAATATATGAATTTTCAAAGTTTATGTTTTTGTAGTGTTTAAAGTGAAGTACTTAATAAATAAAATGCAATGTAATTCATTATCACAACAAGTGTGGTGGCTTGATGGTAGGGGTGTTTGCTTCCATCCCAAAGGTCAAGGGATCAAACTTTACAAATGGTGTGTTTATGGTCAACAATGATAAATTGATTGAATATTCTCTTATGTAGTTTTTTAGAGTAAGTGTTTACTTAAGTTGATTACATGGCCCATGTACTTAAGTTAGAATTTTAACCTAGCTAGGTAGTGACAAGTGTCAATAATTTATAGGCTAAAAATCATGAAATTATTAATAATATTAAATATTACAATATATATTAAATAATTTAAATTTAATTCATTTCTATGTTATTTAAATAATTAACTAGTAAGTGAAATGGCTTTGTAAATTTATATTTCATTAGGTATTAATGGACAAATTCACTATCCATAGCAATTGGTATCCGTTCACTAAAGGGTTGACCAATTTCACCATGGTAAAAATGTCTAAATTCGTTCAAAATCTAGTAAAACCCATAGTGAACTAGGACACATTTTCATTTAATGCAACAAGGTGATTGACATTCTTTTCACCAAGTTGGTAAATGAAAAGTGATTTAATTGGGACGAATATCTACACACAGTTATGTATCCATACCAAACTACATTCAAAGTGACCATCAGACACATTCCATATGAATTGGTTTATGGTTTTCATCCTTTAATGCCAACATAGTACTTACTTCTAACAAACCTTCAAATAAACAAAGACTTTTCTCTAGTCCGGGTCTTACCTACTAAATTGTTTCAATTGGAATGACTAGACAAGACATGGACATAATTGTTGCCATTTCAAGGCAATGACAATGGAATTGAGCTTAGTGGGCATAAACCTTTTACATAAAAGATTTTTCTTTCCATTGGAGATTTCGTGCTTTGGTTGCCTAAAACACAAAAAACCCACATTGGTAAATTCAAACAACAATGATTTGGACCTTATTGAATTCAATATTGTCTTCCCAACAACACTACATTATTGGTCATGGTTGAAAAATTCAACCCACACCTTATTTTGGTCAACATCAACAAATTAAATCTTTACAAAACTTTGAAGGTTTTCAAAGATTAGAAGCCACAACCGAAGGAGGGAAAGAGGACTTAATGATAATACCCCATCAAAATTCAATTTTGGAGCACAACCCTAACAATCAACACATGATCAACACTGTTGAAGAATTTGATGGAACAATAGTGCAATTTCCCAATGACATATGATTCAAAGCATCAACTTAACTAAAGTTGTAGTAAAAAACAAATAATTTGTTGGAAGCACCAACAAAAAATCAATTGATACCCACTAAATTGGTAATCAAAAGTAAATTGGGAGTCAGTACCAAAGGAACATAATTGGGATCTAATATAGGAACCCTAAACCAAATTGACAATCAATACCAAAGGAATCAAACATGTACAAAGTTCTTCTCCAACCAAACTCAAATTCGATAATACAAATTAGGAACATCAACTAAGACAAGTTGGAATAAAAAAAACCAACTTTTCAACATTTTGGAATTTGTTGATGATTATAACCAGAAGGAATCGACCACTGGAAATAATAACAAAATTTGTCTTGTGGATCAAAATCATGCTCTCATCCAAAGTGTCTTTTCATTAAGGCTTCTTGATTTGAGTTGTTTCGACCAAAAATTCATGCAATAATTCAAGTTCCCAACCGTCACCTTTTTCATCCAAAAGGTTTCCCCATCGAAGCATCACGTTCATCCTTCCTGACACCTATAAAAGGGCCTTAAACTTTCCTTTCCATTATTATTGTTGATTTTTTTTCTTGCACTTTGGATCTTAGCATTGTAACAACTGACACCAAAATGAGAGGAGCAATTAGCAAAATGGAAGCGAAGAAGTTAGCTAAAGAACAATGAAAGATTGAGAGATTACAAAAAGAATGAGGGAAAGCCCCTAAGAGCTTTCAATTGGAATCAGATTGTGAAGTTGAAGGAGAGAAAAAGAGAGGTAGAATGGTAGTGACTTTGAGAAGCAAAGGCAAAGGTAGTCTTTACCAAGATGGATAAATTTGAGAGATGGGTGAGAGGGAGAGATGTTCAATGGCCAAAATAAGTAGGAGCTTTTGATTTCTTCAAGATTTGATTCGCCCTAATTTAGCCATTGGTGAAAGAGTGGCTATAGGGCATCATTCGGTACAGCCCCAAAAGAATCGGTTCAATGGTGTACGAGCAACTAATTTCCTTTATAAAAAAGATGGTCAATGGAATTACCATCCCACCAAACTACAAGCAAGATGAAATCACAAACATGTGTATAAAACTTGTGTTGAAAGATGTAATTGTATAGAAGGAGGGCTGGAAGGCTACATAATTCAAGGGCAAGTACGTAACCCAAATGCTTGCACTGATATAAGCAATTTGGCTAAAAGGCAATAAAACAACTTATGCTACAAAGAAGTTCATACTTCTTGTGACAATGGTAGAAGAAGGGAAGTAGATTAATTAGTATGTTGTTTTCATTTCCAACTTATGCAGTTGCATTCGAGACTTTTCAACGCCTTCAAAATTGAAGGAAACTATGAAAAAGTAGCTAGAATTTGGTCTTGCATAGGTAGTCAACATCCTACTACAAAAATGGTTTTCGTTGGAACCAAAAACCAAATTATTGGAATCCGACCTAGAAGATGAAGACAATGATTTGGAGTTTTTCAACCCAAATTTGGAGATGAAATCAACATCACTAAAAGAGCCTACCCAAGGCGCACTGATTGATTTATACTTTATGCTAAACATCCAAAAGGAAAGGTCACAACAACCATTGGAGGTGCAATCCGATTATGTATTAGAACCTTCCTGTACCAGTATTGGAAAATTACCAATACTAGAATCGATTAGCACACTGAATCTACTTATGGCACTTAGGAGGTGGAACATTTCTAGCCATTTAAAACCTCATCTAGATTGTACATCAAGTTAATCGCCTAGGAAGAGGAGTTTGGTTGAAAAGCTTTCAAGCCTAAAGAAAAAATCCATAACCACCATTCCAACAAGGAGTTTGTTTTTTGGTATGCCAAATGCCCCTTTTGAATTTCAACTTGCATTTCCCCTTTGGTTTCTATTGTAATAGTTGCATGGGCAATTGTAGGGAAAACCAATTCCTTTGAATCAAATACTAAACATTGACACCCCATCGAGAGGATGTTCCAATGGAAGCCAAATGGAGACCACAAGTGAAGCTCAAAATGTGACTCCGACCTCTTCAAGGGCATTGAAAACTTTTTTGGTACACCCTTAATTTTTTGACACCTAGTTTTAGTACGTTTTTTGTTGCCACTTTTGGTGGCTTTGGAAAAATTGGTAGGGGAGGTTTCGATCGTGTTCCATGCTACCATAGCCAACAAAGCAATTGTAGAAGAGGGGGAAATGAGGGCTAAACAAGAGTTTACTTATCTCCATAGATGGTATCAACAACTAAAAACACCCAACAATAAAATGTTTTGATGATGGAAGGGCTCCGGAAAGAAATTCAAAGTTTGTTAGATGTCATAACCCTAACCTTAGGCTCAGAACCAACATTAGGGCTTGTAAAGGTGTGGGCCAAGAATGAAGCCCGGAGTCACATTTCATGCTTTCAGGAGTGTGAGGAAATGAACCTCCACACTCCCAAGTGAACTCCCACTTTGGGAATCGGAGTCTTAATGGACTTCTGAATCTTAAAAGAACAATTGCAAAGGTCAAAACCCATTGGATTAAGGAGTTTTTATATCATTAAAAAGCTTTTGGAACTTAAATGTCCAAAAAGATGGGCCCGCATGACCCATTTAAACACTTAAAACATAAGTTATGGCTAAAAGAAGGGTTAGGAATCAAATTGCCAATTTGACTCCTAACCATTAAAAGTCAAGAATATCCTTGATTTCCTTGCATGTAGGCGGTTTGCCACATACCATCAGAAATTTCTAGATGAGGGCTATAACTTTTCTTTAGACCTCATTTCAATCAGAGGTCTACACGAAAAGTTATGGGCCTCCAAAGTTGCAAGAATCTTAATTTTGGGAATTTCGGGACTCCCACTTGGGAGCGTCGAGACAAAATGACATTTGGGTGTTGAACCCATGGCCAAGCCCAGAGTATACTATAAGGAGGAAGGTGGTGGCTTCCCCCAAGTTTGGGCTGTCGTGAGTCTTGTGAGTCCGTATTCGCCCATGGTTCGTCCATGCACCAAAAATGTTCCATTTACGCACTAATCAACTTATTGTTTAATTTTTGCAAGTTTGTGTGAGTAATTGATTTACTTTTCAATCTTCCAATCCCAATTTCAGAGCTCCAACACACCCCTCTATGTCGCAACCCTAGCTTTGGGCTTACAACCAAAGTAAGGGCTTACAAGGTTGCGAGCCAAGAGAGAAAGCCCAGGAGTGAAAAAAAGTGTGAGGGAATGAACCCTCACACTCCCAAAGGAACTTCCACCTTGGGAGTTGGAATCCCAGTGGATTCTCAAATGTTCAAAGAGCGATTGCAAGGGGAAAAACTCAATGGATTGAAGAGTTCTTTATATCATTGAAAATATATTGAAACGTAAATGTCTAAAATGGGCTCGCATGACCCATTTGGACATCTGAAACACAAGTTATGGCCAAAAGAAGGGTCGAGAGTCAAATTGGCAATTTGACTCTCGACCATTAAAAGTCAAGAATTGACCTGATTTTTTTACGTGCAAGTGGTGTGCAACATATTGTTGAAAAGCTTTGGACGAAGGCTAAAACTTTACTCTAAACATCATCTCAATGAGAGGTTTGCATGCAAAGTTATGAGGCCCCAAAGTTGCGGAAGTCCTAACTTTGGGAATTTCAGGACTCCCTTTTGGGAGTCTCGGGACAAAATGCCATTTGGATGTGGGCCTCGTGGAGAGGCACAAAGTATACTATAAAGGGGAAGGTGGTGGCTTCCCCCAAGTTTGGGCCATGGTGAGTCTTGTGAGTTCGAGTTTGCCCATGGTTCGTCCTGGAACCCAAAGTGTTCCAACTATGCACTAACCAACTTCTTGTTTAGTTTTGTGCAAGTCCATGTGAGTGAATAAGTGCTTGTCAATCTTTTTAGTCCCATCCCGGAGCTCCAGCATGCCCCTCTACCCCTAAAAGTGTTACAAACCAAGGAGCAATTAGAGCAAGCTCCTACACCAAGACTTGTGGAAAAAGAAGAATTGTAGCAACATGTGAACAAAGATAGTGGAGAAAGTTTTTCCAAAAACTCTTTGAAAAATAACTTGTTTACAATGTTATCCTTCAATGCCCATGATCAAGAACCAAAACCATGATGAAATGAAAAGGCAATGTGCATGTAGAAGAACGGGTTGAAAAACCTATTTAGGAGAAAACAATGTTTAAGGTGAAGGAGAGCCAGAAAATGTCATATTGGATGAAGATGGATTCCAACAAAATCAAATGGGCTAGATGAACTAGTTTGGAAGGTTTGTTCAACTTGTAGTGGACTACACCACAAGAGGATTTGTTGCAAGATTTTTACAAACCTGGGAAGCAACAAAGGATGGAAGAATCCAAGGGCAAGTGCATGGTCAAGAAATTTTAATTGATCAAATATTTATTCATGAACAACTTGGGATTTCCAAGGAAGGAGCAGTAGATGCTGTGAATGCAACATTTGATGAACCAAAACCACTTTGAAAAAAATTGCAAGTCCACATGCCTTCATTGAAAATGAAGAATGGAATGTAGTTTGCATGAAGGAAGAATTTCATGCCAAATTTGTAGCCATTTTGCAAATTTTTTATCAAAGAAAGTAGCATACTTTAACAACATGATTGTTATTACTTTCAACCTAGCCAACATGGGGCGACATGTTAATTAGTGTTCAATAGTGTTGAACCAATTACTTGTTGAGTTAATTTGTTAGATAAAACATTAGAAGAAAGCAACAAATAACCCAATTTCTAGCAAAACCAAGGCAAATTATTATTATTCAAAGCATATCCAAGATATTATGTTTAGGAAATGGTTCCCTTTATCTGAGGTGCCTTCACCAAGAATAGTAACCCATAAGAACTTATGTCACCAGCCAGCCAAGAATGATAAGTTTCCTAACAACGATAAGTTTCATTTGAACCTATTATAAGGGAGCATTTTGTGAAGGAGAGAAGACCAACACGTTCAACCACTGCATCACCTTTACCAACACGTTAGTCTCATCGATTAAAGATGTGTACATTATCACCTACACTAAAGGACAAGTTAAGTCCTGAACTTGTTACCTCATTGCCAAGAAAGAAGTTTAGAACTTTTTTTGGGTCACAAGTTGTTGACTTAGAGGAGGATGAGGAGCGAACATGTTTAGATGAAATTGAAGGTGGAGGTGGTGAAAAGCTTAAAACAATGACTATACAAGGTAACATGGAGGAACAACTTGAACCTAACTTGGATCAGGTAATTGGCAACATCCAAGTTGAATTTGTTGAATCTATTGAATTTGTTGAATTGTAATACCAATTGTAGAACCTACACAACTTGTAGTTGCAACTACATAATCGTCACAACTTGTTGAACCTATAGTTAAACCTATTCAAATAGAAAACCCACAATTTTTTAGATTTTAAACTATCCCAATTTCTAGTCATTTTATAAAAAACATGACACAAATTAGTATGTTTTTAGAAAAAGTTGCTCAAAATGCCAAAACCTAGTTAGATACATTGCATGAACTCTCAAACCTTAGAATTGAGTTTGAGTAAGTCAAAGAAAACTTGTCTCAAACCCACAATCACCTAGAAACCTATAACTTAAAGCTATAGACAATGTAGAAAAGTTTGAAAAACCATGACAAATAACTAGTCCTAGTCAAGGGGCAATTGAATAAGGTCCAACATGAGAATCAAAAGTTGTCCAATAAGTTGAAAGAAGCAAAACATGCTTTTAGGAAAATTGAAAACCTGTAGCAAGAATATATCAAGCTCAATCAATTCAACTAGAAAACCCACAATGATTTGAAACGTCTCCAAGCTAATTTAGAGGAAATGATGCGAGATTACACCAAAATGGAGGAATCTAATATGTAAACATGTTAATACTTCATAGAATAACAAATAGTTGCCCACATAGAGTTTGAAAGGGAAAAACAAAGTTTAATTGCCCAAATCCAGGATTAGAGAGGTTAGTATCAGATAACTAAAGTGTAGTTGAGTAAACCCAACCCCATTCTACCTATTAGGATGAACAATAGGTTGAAGGAATTCAAGGAGTTATTGTAAAACAATACACTATTCAAAGTGCAAAATCAAGCATTGGGAATTACATCTTTTTCTTCCATTAATAGTGCCTTAAGCTTTACTTGAAGCAAAGTATTATTCTTATTGAATTCACTATTTTTTGTGATGACAATATCATAATTGAAAGGTTTTTTGTTCTAAGTCTCCTCTAGAAGTTTGTTTAACTTTTGATTAAAGGCCATTTATTCCTATAAATTTTTGTCCATCTATGCATGCCTATGGTCAGCTTGCCTTTGTATCTAATTCTTAGCTTGATATGCATTGGCATTATATGCTCTGAGCTCATGCAACTCCTTCCATTGCTTCAAGAAAGTTTCCTCCATGTTCTTGTAGCCTCTCTAAAAATTGCTATGTTATACACTTAGAGTATTTTTTTATATTTTAAAACCCTAGTAATTGGCATTTGTCCCCTTTAAAGTTACTTGTAAGGAATCCCTTTCTATTTTGATGTTCTCCAAATCCTTGTTCTACTTTTCCATGTTATTGATCTTATGTCTAGTTGTTTGGAATTCTGCTAATACTTGACTATTGTCATTGTTCCTATCTTGCAACCTTGCTTTGAGCTTCTACTCCTCCAAAGTTCCTTGTAAATTTTGAACAAATTTATCCTTCTCTTCTATAATATGCTTATTCTTGATCTCCAAATCAAAAAGTTTAAGCAAAATATTTGTCATATGTACATTATATTTTGCTACATGTTGAAACATAATAATAACTCTTTTGTGTTCATCCAATTTTGCTTCTATGCCTTACACAGACCATAGTGTATGAAACCTAGGAGTTTGACCCTTGGAACTTGTACTTGATGAACCTAAACTTTTCTATGGAGTCTAGACTTCTCCAAATACATTCATGTTTGTTGTAGAACTTGGTCTTGAAGGCAACATACCTTCATTATTGTGTGGTGATAGAATAGATCGTTGTACTCTTGGTGGATCTCAATTAAAATCTTATATTTGCTCCTTTATTGATTGTTGAACTTGAGACTTTTCTTCCTTCTTCGGCCATTTCTGATGCTCCTGCCCATTTGACCTCTATTTTTGCTTGGGAGCAATTAGTATTTTTGGATCAGATTTAAGAAATATAGATTTTTCCTTTTGTCTTTAATTATGTTGTTATTGTTTCCTCAATAATTTTATTTCTTGTTGAAGTGAATATTGCTTCTCATTGTAGTATCCTCTATTCTTTTCCACTTCTTCTACATAGTCTTTTTCTCTTCATTATCATCAGACTAAGTGATGCACTCCCAAACTCCTTGATGGACTTAATTGTGAGTCCAAAGGGTGAAAACAACGAAAGGATAAGGAGTTAGGGCACACTCCTTGGCTCCCAATACTTTGGGGGTAAAAGGGCGTGTTAAAGCTCCGATGTGAGGACTAGGAAGATTGACAAGTAAGTCAATTACTCACATGGACCTGCACAAACCAAACAATAAGTTGGTTAGTGCGTAGTTTTGGTCCACAGACGAATCACATGCAAACACGGACAAACAAGACTCACCATGGCTCAGACTTGGGGGAAGCCACCACCTTCCCCCTTTTAATAATCTCTATGCTTGGCCATGGGGCCTGCACCCGAATGTCATTTTGTCTTGGAACTCCCAAGTTGGAGTCCCAAAATTCCCTAAATTGGGACTTTTGCAACTTTGGAGGCCCATAACTTTGTGTGTAGACCTCTAATTGAAATTAGGTCTAAAAAAAAGTTGTATCCCTCATCAAGAACTTTCTAACGGTATGTGGCATGCCACCTTCACAAAAGGAAATTGGGGTGATTATTGACTTTTAATGGTCGGGAGTCAAATTGGCAATTTGACTTATGGCCCTTCTTTTGCCCATAACTTATGCTTTAAGTGTCAAAACGGGTAATAAGAGCCTATTTCAAACATCTGCGTTGTAAGAGATTTCCAATGGTATAAAGAACTCTTCAATCAAATGATTTTTGACCCCTGTAATTACCCTCTAAAGATTCTAGAGTCCATTAGGACTCGAACTCCCAAAATGAGAGCTTACTTGAGAGTGTGGGGGTTCATTCCCTCACACTTTCCTACACTCCCAGGAGCATGAAATGTGATTCTCGAGCTTCAATCTTGGCTCACACCTTTGTAAGCCTTTGCTTTGGTTGCGAAACCACGACTAAGGTTGTGTCACTAAGACATTAAAACCATTTTTCTAATTATCCTACTATTTGGCTATTTTTCCTTTTTAAAATAAATGTGTGTAAATTTTAAAGGCCTTATGTTTTTAATGAACCTCTCCTTTAGACTATCTTTTTTTTTAAAAATCCTTTTAAGGTTGTTCTACCTAATTCCAAGCTTCTTGACATTCAGTGGTTTAGATAAAGGGTTCTATTTTCCTCATCAACTTGGTGATTGGTGTCATGATAAAGGAAAAGTTCTTGATGAAACATTATAAAATTGAACCATACCTTAAAAAACCTGAATATGATGTGGATTGGTAGGTACTAGCATATTCACTATTGTTTGAACCTTCTTAGGGTTCAATATTTTTCTTTCCTTAAAAACTATGAACCCTAAAATTAATCTTGAAAATACGATAAATGACGTGCTCCCAAGCTCTTTAATGGACTCAAATGTGAATCTAAACTGAAAACAAAGGAAAAGCAAGGAGTTAGGGCACACTCCCTGGTTTGTAGCACTTTGGGGGTAGAAGGACGTGTTGGAGCTCCGAGATGGGACTAGGAAGAGTGACAAGCATCAACTATTCACATGGACCTGCATAAAACCAAACACAAGATGGTTAGTGCATAATTGGAACACTTTTGGTTCTAGGACGAGCCATGGGCAAACTCGGACTCACAAGACTCACCATAGCCTCGACTTGGGGGAAGCCACCACCTTCCCCCTTATAGTATACTTTGTGCCTCTCCACGAGGCCCACATCCAAATGGCATTTTGTCCCGGGACTCCCAAATGGGAGTCTCGAAATTACCAAAGTTGGGACTCCTACAACTTTGGGGCCCCATAACTTTGTGTGCATACCTATGATTGAGATGAGGTTTAAAGCAAAGTTGTAGCCCTCGTCAAGATCTTTCTGAAGGTATGTCGCACGCCACCTACATGCAAGGAAATTGGGTCAATTCCTAACTTTTAGTGGTCGAAAGTCAAATTGCCAATTTGACTCCTGACTCTTCTTTTGGCCATAACTTTTGTTTTAGATATCCAAATGGGTCATATGAGCACATTTTAGACATCTACTTTTCAATACATTTACAATGATATAAGGAACTCCTCAATCCATTGAGTTTTGACACCTGCAATTGCCTTCTAAAGATTCAGAAGTCCATCGGGATTCCAACTCCCAAAGTGGAAACTCCTTTGGGAGTGTGAGGGTTCATTCCCTCACATTCTCCTACACTCCTAGGAACATGCAGCGTGACTCCCGGGCTTCCTTCTTGGCTCGCAACCTTGCAAGCCCTTAACTTGGTTGCGAGCCCAAGGCTAAGGTTACAACAATAAAGGCACATTTCTTTGGGTTAAAATTAATTCTATATTCTCTGCACTTCTAAAAGCAAAGTTTGAGCTTCATCAAATGACTCTCCATGTCACTATAAATTGTGAAGTCATCCAAAGATATTTTCATGAACACCAAGTACTTTTTGAAGGCTCTACTAACTACTATCTGGAAATTTGATGACCCATTTTTGACACCAAATGGCATCACCATCTAAACAAAAGCTCCCCAATTTGTCATAAAAGTTATTTTGTATCTATTTTCAAGGGTTATAAAAATCTGATGGTATTTTGAATATTCATCTAGAAATGAATAGGCTTCATACCTTGCTATAGTGTTCACTACGTCATCAAAAAATGGTAAAGGATAAGGATTTTTTTGGTTGCCTTATTGAGCTTTTTAAAATCCACACAAATTTTCAATTTGCCATTATTCTTAGGCACTATCGCTATGGGTGATAACCATGTAACGTCCTTTATTGGTTGAATAAATCCAACTGTTAACATTTTGTTAATGTCATGTTTAGCAACTGCATCTTAATTAGGGTTCAAAATATACCTTACTTGATGTGCTAGTGGAATTGAGGTATCTAAATCAATTCTATGTTGAGCCAATTTTAGAAGTATGTATTTCAAATCTTTGTAAGTCTAGGCGAACACATCCTTGAATTCCTTAAGTAGCATTTGAAGTTCCTTAGTCTTATCCTTTATTAATTATGAATTAACCTTGACGTATTGTGAATTTGCTTATGTGCCAAGTTTTAGCTTAATAAGTTGTTCTTTAATCAAAGTCCAACCTATTATCTAAAGATTTTGTTCATGTATTCTTGTTGGTGATTCATCCACTTGAATATCATCTTGACTATTATGGCAATAGGTTTTTGGATAAACCTAATCTTCTAATGAAACCTTTGGTTTGACACAAAAGTTTTTTGAATTCACTGTTGAAAGCATGACTTTTGCAATTATTTGATATGATGTCCCTTGCTTTAGATAAGATTCCTTAATGCTTTTGATTTCTGACATTCCAACACTTAACAACGAAACCATTTCTTCTGAGAGAATAATTGTGCTAATTGAAAACAATTATGGTTTTGTCTCAAAGATCACATCTTCCTTTTCATATGTTCACCTTTCCATCAAGTCATAACAAACAAGTACTTGGGGGCTTTTGGTTATGCTCCCAATTTCTTGTTAACTAATATAGTTTCAACTGTTCTATTACCTTGAATAGTAATGACATTGTTACCCCAATTATGTGTAACCTTTACATCTTTGAGCTAAGGTCTTCCTAACAACAAAGAATAATTAGAATCTACCACATTATTTTTCAAAATAGTAAATGTGGTTATATATGGAATACCATGTATGTGAATCTTCAATTTTTTATGATTCCTAAAGGTATGGTCATATTTTGATTTGCCATTCTGATGTGGTATGGAACTAGTTTTGGTTTGGGTAAACCTACCTTTGTTCTAAGGTTTTTGTTATAATGTTCACACTTGCTCTTCCATCTATCAAAACATCCTCAATAATGTTCTTGCCAACTTGTACCTAGATAACTACCATTTGGTTATTTACTTCTATTATTGCAACCTTAGCCTTGGGCTTGCGACCAAGGCAAGGGCTTGCAAAGGTGCAGGCCAAGAATGAAACTCGAGAGTCACATTTCATGCTCATGGGAGTGTGGGGGAATGTGAGGGAGTGAACCCCCACACTCTCAAGTGAGGTCCCACTTTGGGAGTTAAAGTCTTGATGGACTCTGGAATATTCATAGAGCAATTTAAGGGGTGAAAACCAATTAAATTGAGAAGTTTCTTATATCATTGGAAAGTTCTTGAAACATAGATGTCTAAAGTGGGCTTGCATGACCCATTTGGATACTTAAAACACAAGTTATGGCCAAAAGAAGGGTAAGGAATCAAATTGTCAATTTGACTCCCGACCACTAAAAGTTAGTAATCACCCCATTTTCCTTGCGTGCAAGTCGTGTGTCACATACCATTGGAAAGCCCTCGATGAGGGCTACATTTTCTTTAAACCTCACTTTAATTGGAGGTTTGCACACAATGTTATGGGCCCCCAAAGTTGCAAGAGTCCCAACTTTGGGAATTTCGAAACTCCCACTTGGGAGTCCTGATAAAAAAATGTCATTTGGGTGTTGGCCCCTGCGGCCAAGCACAGAGTATACTATAAGGGGGAAGGTGGTGGTTTCCCCCCAAGTTTGGGTCATGGTGAATCTCGTGAATCCATGTTTGCTCATGGCTCATTCGTGCACCAAAGTGCTACAACTACGCACTAACCAACCTGTTTAGTTTATGTAGGTCTGTGTGAGTAAATGAAGTGCTTGTCAATCTTTCTAGTCCCATCTCGGAATTCTAGCACGCCCTCTACCCTTGAAGTGCTACGAGCCAAGGAGCGTGCCCCGACCCCTTCTCCTTCCATTGTCTTCATTTTTGGATTCACAATTGAGTCCATCAAGGAACTTGGGGGTGCGTCATCTATAATTATTGTGTCTAGTTCAAAATGTGTTTCAATGACTATGGTTATGTTAAGCTCTGATATTTGTTTAGTAGTTATATTAGGTTTTTTTGGCCTTAATTTCTACCACATATACTTTTTAAGATCTGGTGTTATTTTTGATAATTAACCTAACCTCAAAGTATAGGTAATCTCTGACATCTATTTATTGTTATTTCAAAATATTTGGTCCATAGACATAACTTTGTTGATAGGAATAATGAACAAACTTTGTGATACAATTGGTTTTGTGGACACCTAGGATTCTGGCAATCTCACCCAACTTGTATTCCATTATGCTTTTTCTTTTGGAATCAAATTTTGTGGTGGGTCTTCTAATGCATCTCATGTATAGTGTTGACAAAAGATTGTTATAGTTTTTATTCTTCTTTGCATTCAGTCATAGACTTTTTTTTTATTGGTTTTCTATCCTTAAACATTTGTTCTTCAGTAACCTTGCTCCTAGTGATGGCCATATTCACATCCACCATATGGATTGAACGATTTGAAACCTTGAGTTCTACCACAACTTGTTTATATGTTGGTTTCATTCCTTTGTTCTTAAACATATTCTACATATCATTGTACTTGGGACAATCTATGATCTTATGTCGCAATGTCACCACAAATGTGACAAGAATACCTCACAAGCTTCTATATTTTAATTTGTTGAGTAGTAGCCCTAGAGACTATGAGAATAGGGTCCTTTTTTCTTTTGACTCTACATGTTTCAACATTATGATTTGTCCTATGATAATTTGTATAGTACATTCTTGTTTTTTTGGGATTATTTGAGGTTTATAAGTTAATATTGTCTTTCTATTCCCATTCCTGTTTATGTGCTTCAAATTCAAGGGGATCAATATGGTGTTCAGTGTGCTTTTGCTCATACAATATTATGTTGTTCAAATGTTTCAACTCTAAGGAAAGTTGTTGAATTCTTTTCCCATAGGACCACTTCATATCCCTCATCTTTTTGGTTGACGCATGAACGAGTTCTACAAGTTGTACTTCCATGGAATCCTCATGCTTTAAATAATATTTTATTTTCATTTCTTTTATGTAATAACCAAGTGCGACGAAAGAACCATATTCAGCATCACCTAATGCTAAGTTCATGGGTGAATGTGATGGAAATGTGTCTCTTAAACTAGAATAAGTTGTGAAAGAGGACATGGTCTTATCTTTTCTTCCCTTTCTTTTATGTTCTTTTGGAAAATTGTCAAGTTCTTCAATTTATCATGTAAATGCCTTTTTGCTTAGTCTTTTTAAATAATTGTAAATGTTGTAAATGCCATGTAAATGTACTTCTTAGTTTGTTTCTAATTTTAGAATTATGTTATTATATTTATTGGTTTATTATAATGTTTATTATTTAAAAAATTACAATGAATAATTAGAAATTCATTCAATATGAGTTCACTTACATGTATAATTTCTAGCGTTATTAGATGAAGCCTCATAAACATTGTTTTTTAGCTGACTAGTTAGATAATCTTTACAGGGGATAGGTTTTACCTAGTGCTTGCTGACAATATGGTTGGTTCACTGGTCATTAACTAACTCTTATCTTATGACATCATGCATGTAATCTAACCTCACCAAATTGATGTTCAAGTGAAATGGATTTCTAAAATTTTAGTGGACATCAGACCTTATAAAGACCTATTAAATTGTTTATTCAAAAACATATATAAAGGAAATGAATTTGTAAGTTCATTTATGATCTAAAGTGTTATACATGTTTATAAGGTTTGTAATTGTTGTGTTTATATCGTCGTTGCCCATTGTAAGAAAAAATTATAAGGAATAAATTTAGAAATTCAATTCAATATGGGCTCATTTACATGTATACTTTATGATGTTATTAAATGAAGCCCCATGAATATTATTTTTTAACTGATTGGTTAAACAATGTTTTTGGGGGTGTGAACCATGGATTACAATTTAGCAAGTTAAGTTTTAGTTCCATTATTTTCCTTAGTAATAATGATTTGAATCCTTATAAACTTCCAAGTAATAATCATTAATAGTTGAATTAACCTTTGGATATTTTCCAAGTGTAAAAAACTTTCTTATTTAAATTGATGTAGTGTTTAATTAATTTTAGAACCTAGTAAACCTTCTAGAGTGCATTATCTTTTTTATGTTGTAAATAGGTGAAAAATGATGTAAAATTAGATGTGGTTTTATTGATATATTGGGAATACAAGCCCATAATTAACATTAACATTCACCATGAAAATATTAAATTAGTTTTATAGAATAATCTCCATGCACTAATGATGTACTTGTAAGATTTATAGGATGTAGTCCTAATACATCTTTATTTAATCTTCACTTTTATCAAGCTCCTAAATAAAACCAAAATTGAATTTAGATACTAGCATTTCCACCTGAGTAGCCTCAAGTGAATTACAACTCAACAAACGACTTAGAGAGGATAAATCACAAGTGCAAAAAATCTAGAATGTGACGAATGGTGTGAACTTGGTATTTGGCTCGATGCTCCATGGAAAGGGGGCTGATTGGGCCTTGCAACTAATAGTAATGGTCATCACCGAGAACCCAAGTTTGACAATGAAGACAAACATCGTCATCTTCACATTAACACTTTTCAAACCTTTTTGGCATGGTTCCACGAGCAAGAAGAAATTCTAAGTAGATTTACGAAAGCATGTGGGTTAGGAGATAATCGATGATCCCATGCTAAACAATTGACTCGAATGCACACCACTTTTCTGGATGGTTCTTCTTCGCATGACCGTTGGGAAAACATTCATGTCAATTCGTGCTTCTTCAGGCTCTTTTACTTCTACTGATGCAATTAGAGGATTTGAAGGCATAACAACATCATCTGCCATGATTAAATCTTCACCTACATCATAAAAAACCAAAGGCGTAGTTATAATTATTTTGTACTTACATTCAAAGGGGGTCGAAACCTTTATTTAAGAAATTAGGGTAGGCATAATGTGTGGTAGTGATGACGAAGCTTTATGAAAACCCAAACATCCTAGTTCCAATGGATTCATGAAACCCTAATTTTGACAATGGATATAAAAGTACATGGGAATTCTTATAATGGAAAATTCTAATTTTAATTTACTATGTACTACATAATTAATTAATATATAGTAAGAAATAACTAGGGGATATTGTAAGAATAAATGATACATGGAAATGCTACTATTACCATTGAGTTGATTTAGTCAAATGGGAACTCCATGATGTTTATGTCACAACCCTAGCTTTGGGCTCACGACCAAGGCCAAGGGGTTGCAAGGGTGCAGGCCAAGAGAAAGCCTGGGAGTCACATCACATACTCCCCAGAATGTAAGAAAGTGTGAGGGAGTGAACCCTCACACTCCCAAGGCAACTTTCACTTTGAGAGATGGAGTCCCACTGGATTCCTGAAACTTCAAAGAGCAATTTGAGGTGTCAAAACTCAATAACTTGTGGCGTTCTCTATATCATTGAAAAGCTCTTGAAACTTAGATGTCTAAAATGGGCTTTCATTGCTCATTTGGACATCTGAAACACAAGTTATGGCCAAAAGAAGGGGCGGGAGTCAAACTGCCAATTTGACTCCCGACCAAAAAACGTCAGGAATCAACCCGATTTACTTAGTTTCAGACAACGTGCAACATACTGTTGGAAATCTTTCAATGAGAACTACAACTTTGCTTGAGACTGCACCTCGATTCGAGGTTTGGTTGTAAAGTTATGGGGCTCCAAAGTCATGGGAGTCCCGACTGGCGCGATTTTGAGACTCCCACTCAAGAGTCCCGAGAGAGAAAATCCATTTGGATGTAGGCCCCGTGGAGAGGTGGAGAGTATACTATAAGGGGGAAGGTGGTGGCTTCCCCCAAGTCCGGGCCGTGGTGAGTCTTGTGTGTCCGTGTTGCCCGTGGCTCGTCCTAACACCAAAGGTGCTATAACTGTGCACTAACCATTTTGTGTGGGTTGTGTGCAAGCCCGTGTGAGTGCGTGAAGCTTATTAACTCTTCCTAGTCCCATCCTGGAGCTCCAACACACCCCTTTACCCCTCAAAGTGTTGTGAGCTAGGGAGGGTGCCTCGACTCATTTTTGAGTCTTTGTTGCAACCCTAACCTTGGGCTTGCGATCAAGGCAAAGGGGTTACAAGGTTACGGGACAAGAGGAAGCTTGGGAGTCACATCACATACTCCCGAGAGTGTAAGAAAGTGTGAGGGAGTGAACCCTCACACTCCCAAGGCAACTCCCATTTTGAGAAATGGAGTCTCGGTGGACTCCCGAAACTTCAGAGAGCAATTTGAGGGGTCAAAACTCAATAGCTTATGGCGTTTTTTATATCATTGGAAAGCTCTTGAAACTTAAATGTCTAAAATGGGCTCTTATGGCTCATTTGGACATTTGAAACACAAGTTATGGCCAAAATAAGGGACCATTAAAAAAAGTCGAGAATCGACCCAATTTACTCAACTATAGATAACGTGCGATATATTATTGGAAATCTCTCAATGAGAGATATAACTTTGCTTGAGACCACACTTCGATTCAAGGTCTGCTCGCAAAGTTATGGGGTTCCAAAGTTGCGGGAGTCTCGACTGGCGCGATTTCGGGACTCCCACTCGAGAGTCCCAGGAAAGAAAAGTCATTTGGATGTAGGCCCCATGGAAAGGTGCAGAGTAAGGGGGAAGCCACCACCTTCCCCCATATAGTATTCTCTACATGTATTTGTGAGGCCCCCATCCAAATGGCCTTTTTTGTCTCGGGGCTCCCAAAGGAGAATCTCGAAACTATTAAAGTTAGACTCTTTCAATTTTGTGGGGCCATAACTTCTTGCTTAGACCTCCGATTGGGATGAGGTCTAAAGCAAAGTTGTAGCTTTCGTTGAGAGATTTCCAACGGTGTATTGCACTCCATTTGCATGCACGGAAGTCGAATCAATTCCTGTCTTTTTGTGATCGGGAATCAAATTGCTAGTTTGACTCTCGACCTTTCTTTTTGCCATAACTTATGTTGCAAATGTCCAAATGGGTCATGCGAGCCCATTTTAGACATCTACGCTTCAATAGATTTCCAATAATATAAAGAACTCTTCAATGCGAGGTTTTTTGACCTCTACAATCGCTCTCTGAAGGTTCGGGAGTCCATCAGGATTCCAATTCCCAAAAGGAGAGCTCACTTGGGAATGTGAGTCTTCCTTCTCACACTCTTCTTGGCCCACACCTTTGAGACCCTTTTTCCTTGGTCGCAAGCCCAAGGCTAGTGTTGCAACAACTTCATTGGGGTTATTGTAAGGGAATTACATTTGCCAAAAGTAGAGGGGTTGAAGACGTTTTTTTTTTTCAAATATGGTCGAAATTACTTTTTGTTTTGAGGCATAACTTTTGATTTCACACATAAAAAATATAAGATTTCGTAGCATTATTTCCTTAAAGATTAACTTTCCAACATACTTATGCATGCTAGATTAGGAAATTATATGAAAATATTATGAGGAGTGGAATGAAAGGGGTCAATTATCAAGCATGAACATTGATTAAACATCAACACAATGCTTCTTCACATTTCATCATGGTGAGTTTTAATTATTCCAAAATGTCTTAGTATCCTCCAAGTGGACACGATGCATTATATTCTTTAGTGAAATTCATTACATTCTATTAAACCACCTTAACTTGTTAAAATACAACTACATAATAGTCCCCCCCAAATGAATTTTGTGGGTGCATATTTTCATGTGGAAAGGTGTGCAAGAATTCCTCGCAAGGGGGTAAGTTTACTTAATGCATGTTGATAATTTAGTCAGCTCAATGGACACTAAACTTGTTAACCAACCTTTATATTGTGATATCATGTATGTAATTTAATATCACCAAATTGATATTCAAGTGAAATGGACTTCTAAATTTTAGTGGACATTGGACTTTATAGAAACCTATTAAATTATTTATTCAAAAAAATATATAAAGGAAATGAATTTGTAAGTTTATTTGTATCCTAAAATGTTTTACATGTTTGTAAGGTCTACAATTGTTGTGTTTGTATCGTTTTTTCCATTCTTCTCGCTACCACCACAACATTAATATTTCCTTAGGAAATTAGTGTCAATATGCATAGATTTCAGTATGCATAGATTTTGCCTCAAACAAAAGTTGATTCAAGATTAACAAGCATATATATATATATATATAAAATTATTTATAGTATCATGGACACCTAGGTGGAAGCTTGGAAACGATATGTGAGTAAAAGTATATATATTTTTGTTTACTCTCTAGCTCTTCTAGGCCCCCTTTTCGTTTGATTTCTAGCCTCCTATAGTTTATGAAAGCAACAAGTTTTACTTGATTTGATATGCTTACTAGCATATCAAATGAAGGGCTTATAGTTTAATTGGTTCAAACACACCACTCATAACGATGATATTGTAGGTTCGAGTCCTCCTGAGCCTATATTCTATAAAAATAAAGTAATTAAATTAGGCTAAAATACTTTACAAAAAGGCGTAACATGCTACACACTGAATCTATTTAGTATAACTTTTATGAACTACCCGCAGCTTGGCAATTAAATACGTTGGAGGTTATTTTGAACTTTGTCGTTATAATATGGTTTTTCCACATTAACAAAAGAAATGGAGGTCGTAGAGATGAAATAAAACAATAAAAACGCATAATGCTGTGACCACCAAAAAGCAGAAGACCTACAACATAAAGTCATTGTCTAGGATGGGAAAAAATGCATATTTTTAGATTATAATGGCTTTCTGCATTAATCTTTTGCAATCTTTTATGTGCTCCATAATCTATGTGTAGTTTGCAATCATATTTTTGTATTTTATCATTCTTTAAATTGTGAGGTGACCTTTTCTATTTTAAGGCTAAGACTTGCAACTTCACTATAATCAACATCAATGAACTATTATGATTCAATCAATCCAAATCTAGAATTGACATTTGTTTCAAATCTTACTAGAAATCATGATCTGATTTTTCAAAGTCAATCAATTCAACCCACAAGTGATATTGGTGATAAAGGTTATTCAATTTCACCTCCACAAAGTAACAACAATTATTTGAAGCAAAAGAAAGAATATTTAAAAGAGAGGCTATCTATATTCCCACACACCACAACATTGTGTCATTCATCCTTTGGAGAAAAGATGATGGAAATTCAAAGTTGTTCGGTTGCACCAAGATTGTTGTCATGCTTCTTATCATGTTTTCTTCAAAGGCCTACATACACCACCAATTCCCAAGTTATATGTTGAATACATTTCATTGTCGATCCCAACAAAAACTGAATAGAGTTTAATATTCATGAGAACTTGAGTTCTCACTTCTATGCCACTTGATTACATAGTGAGTTTTGGTTAGAACATTCATCACAATAATAGCTTGAAGGAATTGGTCCACAAGCTTGAAGGAACTTTGGAATATTGTGCCATGGTGGAATTTCCTTTCCTTTGCAGTAGCTTGATGGAACCACCATGTGACCTAAGAGGACTCGACACATTTTGACTTCATTATGCCTCATGCCAATAGCTTATTTTTTTGCTAAGTTTTCTTTTGGTAATGAAGAATCAAGAAAATCCAAACATAAAAGTTTCAATCACCATCATGACAATAGTAATCAAAATTCTCTAATTAGTATCATGATTAAGAAATGGGGATTAAAAAGAAAATGAAACTATATATAGTCTCCCATAGTCTACACCTTGGGCAACCCTATTGCTTCAATATCTACCACTTCCCTTTCATCAATGCACCTAGGGTGAAATAAGGAGTACCCATATTCATCCCATGTGCCAATATTCATCTTGCCTTGCACAGTGGTGAATATTATGGATGTAGCCATGCTAGGGTAATTTCTGGATGCCAATTCCATCTCAATTAATAAAGTATTTCAAATATAGATATGAGATGTTAATTATAGGAAAATAGCCAAAGTTAGGGTTTAGGATTACTTATAGAAGACTAACCTTAATTTGAACTCCAAACCAATTTTTAGAAGTTGTAGTAGACCATGTAGAATGATGGTGAAAAATAACCACATTGTCAATTGTCTTTCCTAGAATACTAAAACATGCAATAGTGACCAAGTGTGAAACTGAATTTTTTTTTTGGGGTGATATGTCAAGATGTTAACACGAGGGTTTTGCCTTAGTAAAAACAAGGATTTGGACACACAATATGGGATGCATTGCTTCAATGTGTGTTTTGAGGTGGTGGTGGGTGATTTTAGATTAGAAATGGCATGTTTAATTATGCTATATGTTAATTTGAATCAAAATTGTATTGGACTATGTCTAAATACCTTGGGACCATTCTTATGCATTCACCAATGGGATTATATGATTCCATTGGATCGTGGTTCTGGCTTGGGGCAATGGTTTATAGTGGCCATTGTTTGGTATGTATAAAAGGTTTAATAATTTGAAATTTCGTCAAAGATTACATCCATTAATTCTAGATGCACACCACCATCTATTTTCTTATTGAATTGGGATCAATGTGTTGAATTCTTCTAGGCAAGGATATCATAATTTCTTCTCCCTGGATTGTTCCTATTTCCAAACATGAATCTATGATTGCAATTCAATTATTGGGATTATCGAGGAAATGGATTGATCGACAATAGTGTATTGTTCTAAGAAATAGGTTTTGACATAAATTTGCATCATTTCCAATGCTCTAATTTCATTATTGTTATTACATTCATTATTTTCCTTGCATATTTATGTAACTTTTCAATTTTGCCCTTTCTGCCATGTTAAGTCAATTGTATGTTCTGTAGCTCAAAACCATTAGGAGTCCCATATTAGACTATAGATTCATCATTATTTTCTATACACCTATGTGGATGTAAGAAGTAAGGAGTTATTTAAAGACATGTCAAATGCCAAAAACTTTGATTTTAGTTCAAAAATAAAAGCTAGCCAAAAAGGCAAGCAGAACCTTTTATTCTAAAAAAAGGGAAAATGTACAAAGTGGGACAAGACAATAAAATGCGTAGATGTTTGAACACTTCATAAACACATGTTGTTATTACAAAACTACATGAAGACATTTTGCTACATATATTATTGCAAAGAAAATTTTGGATGCAAATTATTAGTGGCCAATTCTATTCAAAGACACTTGTGAATTTTGTAGAAGTTATGACAAATGTAAGAAAATTGGAGGATTAAGAACAAAAAGTTTGGCCAAATTGGTAACTACATTTCTAGAGGAACCTTTTATGAAGTGGGGTTTAAACTTTATGGGTGTGATTAAACCAACATGAAAACCAACAGGAAACAAATATATTTTAATAGCTATAGATTATGCAACCAAGTGGGTAGAGGTAAAGGCATTCAAAACCAATATCTATTATATAATTACAACATGGTGTGTGTGTGTGTGTGTGTCCGTCTTTTACTTATCTTTTCATTTACTTCACACGTTTTGGGGACGGTTTTGGTGTCTGTCTGTCTGGTGTCTGTCC
>Ga0116228_10000920_pt1 | contig 23709 bp, 18 predicted proteins | sample S1TSphfallax_2_FD_89694 | JGI IMG/M metagenome (GOLD analysis project Ga0116228, IMG submission 89694) | Host-associated microbial communities from peat moss isolated from Minnesota, USA - S1T2_Fc - Sphagnum fallax MG | ecosystem: Host-associated > Plants > Peat moss > Unclassified | place...
ATGCGCAGGATTTTATGGGCCGGGATCTGCGCGGCCGTGAGATGACGGACGATCTGCGCGACTATCTGCAGGTATTCGCAAAGCAGCTGGCAGGCAAACCGCCTACCGAGGCGCAGCGACATGACATGCAGCAGCACATAACATGGATACGAAGCTATTGGCTAGCGTACCCAGCTCTGGCGCATAACCGTGACATGTGGAGCGAATTCCTGCGCCGTAATCACATGCCCGACTCCACCCAACACAGCGACAACGTGCTCAATGTTCAGGCCGCGCTCCTCGGTACTCTGAGTGCAGGTTATCCTTCCGAAAATTCAGGAGATATAGCGAAGCGGCTCTTACGCGCTTTTGTCGAGGAACGCGCATCGCTGGTGCGCTCAATCGCACCGCCGCCTGACCTGAATCTATTGCCGCGTACGTCGCCGTGCCCAACCGCCGTTACCCGAGTGAACGTGACGCGCAATCCCGCATTCGCTAACAGCACATCTTCTCTCGACCAGCTTTGGCCCGTTGAAAGCAAACGTTTAGGGGAGGAGGGAACAGTGCTGGCGCGGCTCAACATCTCCGCTCAGGGATGCGTCAAGCGATTGGCGATACAAGGTTCTTCAGGCTCGGAAATGCTCGACTCCACGGTGCTGCGCTTTGCAGAAACCATGTCCTTCAGGCCGGGCAGCGACGACGACGGCAAGCCCATCGAAACCACGGTAACCGTGCCCATTGTTTTCAAACTGACGGAAGATAAATAGTTCTAAAGCTTCCACAATTGATTCGCCTCGTTTATCAGGCGCGATGGGTAGCAGAGCGGGTACTGCGCCTTTCCCGTACCCGCTCTGCTACCCATCGCGCCTATCCCTCACGCCGAGCAGACCGCCTCGCGCTCAACGCCTCACCAATCTTTATCTCCAGGCCCCGCGGCACCGGCACGTAGCAGCGCCGCTCGGGCATGCCGTCGGGAAAGTAGCGTTCGCCGGCGGCGAATCCACCCGGCTCGTCGTGCGCATAGCGATAGCCTTTGCCGTAGCCGATTTCCTTCATGAGTCGCGTCGGCGCATTGCGCAGGTGCAGCGGAACTTCCAGGGACCCCAAGCTGTTGGCATCCGCGGTGGCGGCATTGTAGGCCGTATAAACGGCGTTGCTCTTGGCGGCGCAGGCCATGAAAATCACCGCCTGTGCGATCGCGAGTTCACCTTCCGGACTGCCGAGCCGCTCATACACCGCGCAGGCTTCCAGCGTCATGGTCAAGGCGCGCGGATCGGCATTACCGATATCCTCGCTCGCCATGCGCACCGCCCGGCGCGCCACGTACATGGGATCGCATCCGCCCGCGAGCATGCGGCACAACCAATAAAGCGCAGCATCCGGGTCGCTGCCGCGCACCGACTTGTGCAGCGCCGAGATCTGGTCGTAGAAATTCTCGCCGCCCTTGTCGAAGCGCACGTAGGTGCTGCCGATGACGGCGCGCATGCTGTCCACGTTGAGCACGCGAGCGGTACTCGCGCCGCCGCCATCACCCCCCGCGCCGTCGGCACTCGCGGCCCCACCCTCACCTGCTTCACCGCCTTCACCCTCGGCGCTGCTCAGATCCGCCGCGGTCTCGAGCAGATTCAACATGCGCCGCGCATCGCCATCCGCCGCGGCCAGCAACAAATCGCGGGCAGCCGCGTCGATCTTCACGTTCATCGCGCCGAGGCCGCGCTCGCGATCCTCGAGCGCGCGGTCCAGCAGCCGTCCGAGATCCTCCGCGTTCAGCGACTTGAGCACGTACACGCGGGCGCGCGACAGCAAGGCGTTGTTGACCTCGAAGGAGGGGTTCTCGGTGGTGGCGCCGATGAAGATCAGCGTGCCATCCTCGACGTAGGGCAGAAAAGCGTCTTGCTGCGATTTGTTGAAGCGGTGGACCTCATCGAGGAACAACACCGTGTCCTGGGAGCCGCGCAAGGTTCGCGCCTGCTCGACCACGGCACGAATGTCCTTGATGCCCGCCTGCACCGCGGAGAGCGCCACGAATTGCGCCCGGGCACCATTCGCAATCAGACGTGCCAGCGTGGTCTTGCCGGTTCCCGGCGGTCCCCACAAAATCATCGAGTGCGGGTGACCGGATTCCAACGCACGGCGCAGCGGCGCCCCCACCCCCAGCAAATGCGTTTGCCCGACGTATTCGTCCAGCACCGTCGGACGCAAGCGATCGGCCAGCGGTCGATAGGTGCCGTCGCCGGTCACTTTCCGGGGCGCCCGATCACATCGACCCCCGGCGGCGGCGTGAAGGTGAACAAGTCTGGAATCAGCTTCACGTTGCGCTGCGCATTGGTGAAGGTCAGCTGTGTGACCTGGTTGAGCTTGTCGGCGAGGAACATCGAGGCCAGTTCGCCTTTGTTGAAGCCGATCCTCACCATCTGAAAATCCGTGTCCGGATGCTTCGGCACCAATTGATACCAGTCCAATCCATTGCTCTTCGGCAGGGCCGTCACGTCGAATTGGCTGCTGACGGTGGCGCCGCCCGACAACAACACGGCCGGCGTGCTCGCCAGGCTCACGTCCATGTCGCGCACGTTGGCCTGCTGCAAATCCTTGTCGTACAGCCAGATCTGCTTGCCGTCCGCGAGGATGAGCTGCTGCGAGGGCTGCGAATAATCCCAGCGAAATTTGCCGGGCTTCTGTAGGTACAGCTTGCCTGCGGCACTGCGCACCACCTTGCCGTGGCCGTCATCGATGGTCTGCGTGAAATCCGCCGACCAGCTGGAGACGCCGTCCAGGAGTTTCTCGACGTCGGTGGCCGGCGTCGCATGGCTCGGCCGCGCGCACAGGACAGAGGACACGAGCAGCAGGCTTGCCGCCAGGATTCGCGATGCGCGCATGATCATTCCTCGGGCGGCGCCGCGCCGTAGATCTCGCGCGCGCCATTCGATTGTAGCGGACCCACCAGCCCGGCGGCCTCCATGGCCTCGACCAGGCGGGCGGCACGGTTGTAGCCGATTTTCAAACGCCGCTGCACGCCGGAAATGGACGCCTTGCGCGTCTCGGTCACGATGCGCACCGCTTCATCGTAGAGTGGATCCGCCTCGGCATCGGCGGGTCCACCCTCGCCTGCTTCCTCCTCATCCGACGGAAAGCCGGGAATCGGATTGCGCGGGCCTTCGAGAATCTCATCGATGTACACCGGCGGCGCGGCGGCCTTCAGTCCCGCCACCACGCGGTGCACTTCCTGGTCCGACACGAAGGCGCCGTGCACGCGCGTCGGGATGGAGGTACCGGGCGGCAGGTACAGCATGTCGCCGTGCCCGAGCAGCGACTCCGCCCCGCTCTGGTCGAGAATGGTGCGCGAATCCACCTTGGCGGACACCTGAAAGGCGATCCGGGTCGGAATGTTGGCCTTGATCAATCCGGTGATCACATCCACCGAAGGACGCTGCGTCGCCAGGATGAGGTGAATGCCGGCAGCGCGCGCCTTCTGCGCGAGGCGCGCGATCAGCTCCTCGACCTTCTTGCCGACGATCATCATCAGATCGGCGAGCTCATCGATGATGACGACGATGAAGGGCAGGCTGGTCAAGTCCTCCACATCCTCGGCAACGATGCCGGGCACACCCTGCACGATTTTTTGCATGCGGATCGGATCCTTGATCGGTTTGCCGGCATCGGCGGCGTCCTTGACCTTGCGGTTGAAGCCGCCGATGTTGCGCACGCCGAGCATGGCCATCAGCTGATAGCGGCGCTCCATCTCCGCGACGCACCAGCGCAACGCATTGGCGGCCTGCTTCATATCCGTGACCACCGGCGAGAGCAGGTGCGGAATGCCCTCGTACACCGACAGCTCGAGCATTTTCGGATCGATCATGATCATGCGCACGTGCTCGGGTGTCGCCTTGTAGACCAAGCTCAGCACCATGGCGTTGATGCCCACCGACTTGCCCGAGCCGGTCGTGCCCGCGATCAGCAGATGCGGCATGCGCGCCAGGTCCGCGACGATCGGCACGCCGCCGATGTCCTTGCCGAGCGCGAGCGCCAGCGGCGACGTCACTTCATCGTAGGGTTTGGATTTGATGATCTCCCCGAGCGTGACGATCTCGCGCTTCTCGTTGGGGATCTCGAGGCCGATCACCGACTTGCCCGGAATGATCTCCACCACCCGCACGCTGATCGCCGACAATGCACGCGCCAGGTCCTTGGCCAGATTGCTGATCTGGCTCACCTTGACGCCCGGTGCCGGACGCAGTTCGAAGCGCGTGATGACGGGCCCCGGCTGCACCGCCACCACCTCGACCTCGATGCCGAAATCGCGCAGCTTGATCTCGACCAGCCGCGACATTGCCTCCAAGGCTTCATCGGAGTAGGACTGTTCGCGCGGGCCCGCCTCATCCAGGAGCGACATGGCCGGCAGCTCGCTCGACTTCGGTAAATCGAACAGCGGCACCTGGCGTTCACGCTCGACGCGCTCGCTTTTCTCCGGCGCCGGCGCCGGCGCCTCGATGCGCGGTGGCGGCCGGCCGGCAACCTTCTTCTGCTCCTCGCGCACCACCTCTTGCCGTGCCTGCTTGCGTTGCTGGCCCGAGGCGAGCTCGCGCTTCTGCTCGAAGCGATCGTGCAGCCATTCGATGCTCTTCAGGATGGCGGCGCCCAGCTGGTCCATGATTTGAAACCACGACACGCCCAGGAACAACGCCACGCCGGCGAGCCACAGTCCGAGCAGCAGCAGCGTCGCCCCGAGGAAGCTCAAGCCATGCGCGCTGCCGTGCCCGGTCAGCTCACCGAGCACGCCGCCGGCGCTGTTCGGCAACCCGGCCGGACTCCAATGCAAGGTGGCGAGCCCACAGCTGCTGAGCAGCGTCAGCACGAATCCCACCGCGCGCAGCAGCGTGTTGATGCGCGAGCGCGCATCCGGCAACGCGGCTTCCTTGTGCACCAGCCAGCCCGCGTAGGCCAGCATCACGGGAAACAGATAAGAGGGGCGCCCGAACAAAAACAAGAAGAACCCGGCCACCCAGGCCCCCACCGGTCCGATCCAATTGCCGACCGGTCCCGGTTCACCGGTGTCCGCGAATCCCGGGTCGTGCGCGTGATAGGACACCAGCGCCAAGAGCAAGATCAGCGCCACCGCCGCCAGCACCCACAAGGTGCCCTCGCGCAACGAGCGCGCCACCGCCACGGATAATTTGGCTTGCTGCTTCGGCTTCTTGGGCGCCGCGGCCTCGGAGAGCTCTAGACCTTTAATGATGTTTACTTCTTAAGTAATTGAATAATATGTAAGGTTAACCCAGGTCCACCACCAAACCCAAGCCTTCGCGAGGAGGCTATATTGGGGGACTTGTTTGAACTGGCTGGCGCCCACAGTTTTACTTACCATGGGTCGGCTGAACGGAGAGGCAAATTATACATGAGCGTTATCAGGCACACTCCACTCCTCATCTTAGGGTCGGGACCCGCTGGCTACACCGCCGCGGTGTACTCGGCACGCGCCAACCGCCATCCGCTGCTGATCACCGGCTTGGAACAAGGCGGTCAGCTCATGACCACCACCGATGTCGATAACTGGCCCGGCGATGTGGAACATCTGCAAGGGCCGGCGTTGATGGAGCGCATGCGTCGGCACGCAGAGCGCTTCAACACCGACATCGTCTTCGACCACATCAACCGGGTGGAACTTCGTGAGCGTCCGTTCCGCCTCTCCGGCGACAACGGCGAGTACACCTGCGATGCGCTGATCATCGCCACGGGCGCCTCCGCCAAGTACTTAGGGTTACCGTCCGAGGAAGCATTTCGCGGCCGTGGCGTTTCGGCTTGCGCCACCTGCGACGGTTTCTTCTATCGAGGCAAGCCGGTTGCCGTTGTCGGCGGCGGCAACACCGCCGTCGAGGAGGCCCTATACCTCGCCAACATCGCCTCGCACGTCACCCTCGTGCATCGACGCGACAAGCTGCGCTCGGAGAAAATCCTGCAAGACCGGCTGTTCAAGCTGGCCGACGCCGGCAAGGTGAGCCTGGTGTGGAATCATGCCATCCATGAAATCCTCGGCGATGAGGCCGGCGTCACCCACGCACGACTGCGCCCCACCGCAGGCCCCGCGGCCGCGAGCGCGAGCGCGAGCGGCGCAGCGACGCGCGACATTCGCGTCGACGGCGTGTTCATCGCGGTGGGGCACCAGCCCAACACTCAGCTGTTCGAGAAGCAGCTGGAAATGCGCGGCGGCTACATCGTGGTCAAGGGCGGCAGCGCCGGCGATGCCACGGCCACCAGCGTTCCCGGCGTGTTCGCCGCCGGTGATGTCGCCGACCACGTTTACCGCCAGGCGGTAACCTCGGCCGGCACCGGCTGCATGGCGGCACTCGATGCGGATCGATTTCTGGAAGGCATCGAAACCGAGCAGCATGCAGAGCCGGTCGCAGCGCGCGCGTGACACTCAAACCCGCGCGCATTGTCGGCAGCATCTCGAAGATCGATGCCGCCCGTTGGAACGCCCTGGCAGGCCCGGAACAACCGTTTCTGCGCCACGAGTTCCTGCTGGCGATGGAACAATCCGCATGCGCCGTGGCGCGCACCGGCTGGACTCCGGCACATCTCATCCTCGACGCTGCCGACGGCACGCCGGCCGCGGCGCTGCCCATGTACCGCAAGAGCCACTCGCGCGGCGAGTTCGTGTTCGACTTCTCCTGGGCAAGCGCCTACGCGCAGCATGGCCTGCCCTATTATCCGAAGCTGCTGTCGGCCGTGCCCTTCACACCCGTTCGCGGGCCGCGGCTGTTGACGGGCAATCACGCCGCCGCCAGCCCCGCCGCCGCCGGCGGTCCCGCCACCGGCAGCCCCGCCACGGGAAACCCCGCGCATAAAGCCGCTCTCGACAAGGCTCTCATCAACGCGGCGCTCGAGTACGCCCGCAGCGAACAACTCTCGTCATGGCACATCCTGTTCCCCACCGATGCGACCGCCGACGAATTGGAACAAGCCGGCCTGGTCTTGCGCCGCGACTGCCAATTCCACTGGTTCAATCAGGGCTACGGCTCGTTCGAGGAGTTCCTCTCGACGTTCACGGCGGAAAAACGCAAGAAGGCGAAGCGCGAGCGGCGCCGGGTCGCGGAGGCCGGCATCGAATTCGACACCCGGCATGGTGCCGACATGACGGATGCGCTGTGGGAGGCCATCTACGGTTTTTACGCCGACACGTTCTACCGCCACGGCCACGATCCCTATTTGAACTTGAGCTTCTTCAAGCGCGTCGCGGCGGCCTTGCCCGACTCGATCATGATCAAGATCGCGCGCATCGGCACGACGCCGATTGCCGCCGCCATTTTTTTCGTGGGTGCGGACGCGTTGTTCGGCCGCTACTGGGGCGCCGGCGGCAACTACCACAGCCTGCATTTCGAGACCTGCTACTACCAGGGAATCGAATACTGCATCGAGAGGAAGCTCAAGCGCTTCGAGCCCGGCACGCAAGGCGAACACAAGGTGCCGCGCGGATTCGTCCCGACGCTCACGCGCTCGGCACATTACATCGCCGATCCGCGCTTTGCGGCGGCCATCCGCGACTTCGCGCGGCGCGAGGCGCGCGGTGTCGATGACTACGCCGCCTCGGTGAACGAGCACGTGCCCTACCATGCCGATATGAACCAGGAGCTGCAGCTCTGAGCAGGCTGGTCTGGTTGGGCGAACGCGCGGACCCCAACTGGTTTCCGCCGTTGGACCAGGCGTTGCGCGAACCTCCCGGGCTGCTGGCGGCCGGCGGGGACTTGAGCCCGGCGCGGCTGCTTGCCGCCTACGAACGCGGTGTGTTTCCCTGGTACTCCGCACAGCAGCCGATTCTGTGGTGGTCTCCGGATCCGCGCATGGTGCTGTTTCCCGAGGAATTCAATTGCTCCCGCAGCTTGAGAAAGACGCTGCGCAATGGGCCGCTCTCGACGCGGGTGGATCACGCCTTCGGCGCCACCATTCGCGGCTGTGCCGCACCCCGGGTGTCAGGCCCAGACACCTGGCTCAATACGGAGATGATCGCCTCCTACGAACAGCTGTTCGAACTCGGCTTTGGCCATTCGGTGGAGACATATCTGGAGGATGAATTGGTCGGCGGTCTGTACGGCATACAGTTGGGTCAGGTTTTCTTCGGCGAGTCAATGTTCAGCCGGCAGCGGGATGCCTCCAAAGTAGCCCTCGCACGGCTGGTCGAGGAATGCCGCGCGCGCGACATCCGCTTGATCGATTGCCAGGTGGCAAGCTCGCACCTGACCAGCCTCGGCGCGCGCGAGGTCTCGCGCGCCCAGTTCGTCGCGCTTTTGAAGCAGCACGCACGGCGCTCGCCGCGCGGCACGTGGGCACACGGGAACCCCGCCAGCCCCTAAATTGCTTTAGCAGGGTGCTTTATGCACAATGCGCGCGGTTTCCACCACACCCCAAGGGGCGCATGTCTAAAGAAGAGGCCATTCAGTTCGAAGGCGAGGTCGTAGAGACTCTGCCCAATACGACTTTTCGCGTAAAACTCAAGACTGGCCATGTAGTTACCGCACATATCTCAGGCAAGATGCGCAAGAACTACATCAGAATATTGACCGGCGACCAGGTCACCGTCGAGATGACGCCGTACGATCTCACCAAGGGACGCATCGTCTATCGCGGGCGGTAGTCTCGCGGGGTGAGGGGTAGCGCGGCAACGAAAAAGCCGGCAGTTGCCGCGCTACCCCTCACCCCGCCGGACTGAAGCCTGGTCCAAATAACACCACGACGTCGAAGCCACTGCCGGCGCTTGCCAGGTGGGATAGGCCGTGGCGCGGCAACGAAAAGGCGGCAGTTGCCGCGCCACGGCCTATCCCACCTGACCGAAAGCCGCCACTCACCATCACCCCGTAGCCAAAAACACCGACAGATCGTCGCGTGTCACACGAAGGTTACAACCCCGACGCGGGGTGTGAGACCGGGGGCCGGCAACTGTTCTTCATCGTTGTCGGCCCCCGGTCTCACACCCCTCTCTGGGTTCAGCTCTCGTGCGACAACAACGCCGGCTCATCAGCGGCCCGCGCGTCGAGCTTCAGCTTCTCGCCATCCTCGCTCAGCGTGACTTCCACATGCCCGCCGTTGACGAGCTTGCCGAACAGCAGCTCCTCCGCGAGCGGCCGCTTGATGAACTCTTGGATGACCCGTGCCATGGGGCGCGCGCCCATCTTGGGATCGTAGCCGCGCTTGGCGATCCAGCGCCGCGCCGGTTCATCGACCGAGATCGAGACGCGCTTCTGCTCGAGCTGTGCCTCGGCTTCCACCAAGAGTTTGTCGACCACACGTTCGATGGTGTCTTGATCGAGGCCGCCGAACTGAATGACGGCGTCCAAGCGGTTGCGGAATTCCGGTGAGAACAAGCGTCGAATTGCCTCCATACCATCGGACACGTTTTCCGAATGGGTGAAACCGATGCTGGGACGGCTCATTTCGAAGGCTCCCGCATTGGTGGTCATGACGATGATGACGTGGCGGAAGTCCGCCTTGCGGCCATTGTTGTCGGTGAGGGTGCCGTGGTCCATGACCTGCAGCAGCAGGTTGAAGACATCCGGGTGTGCCTTCTCGATTTCATCGAGCAACAGCACGCAGTGCGGATGCTTGGCGATGGCTTCGGTCAGCAGGCCGCCTTGGTCGAAGCCCACATATCCCGGGGGCGCGCCGATCAAGCGCGACACGGTATGGCGCTCCATGTACTCCGACATGTCGAAGCGGACGAACTCCACGCCCATGGCGATCGCCAACTGGCGCGTGACTTCGGTCTTGCCCACGCCCGTCGGGCCTGAGAACAGGAACGAGCCCACCGGCCGGCGTTGATCGCCCAATCCGGAGCGCGACATCTTGATGGCCGAGGCCAGCGCTTCGATCGCCCTATCCTGACCGAAAATGGTCAGTTTCAAGTTGCGTTCGAGGTTCTTCAGCACGTCGCGATCCGAGAGCGACACGTTCTTCGGCGGAATGCGCGCGATGCGCGCCACCACATTCTCGATCTGGCTGACCGTGACGGACGAGGCCCGCTTGTCGACGGGCTGCAGACGCAAGTTGGCGCCCGCTTCGTCGACCACATCGATGGCCTTGTCCGGCATGTGCCTGTCGTTGATGTGCCGTGCGGCCAATTCGGCCGCCGCCCGCAGCGCGTCATCCTCGTACTTGATGCCGTGATGTTCTTCGTAGCGCGACTTCAAGCCGCGCAGGATATCCACCGTATCCTGCACCGAGGGCTCGGTGACGTCGATTTTTTGGAAACGCCGCGCGAGGGCATGATCCTTCTCGAAAATGCCGCGGTATTCGTTGTAGGTGGTCGAGCCGATGCAGCGCAATTCGCCGTTGGCGAGCGCCGGCTTGATGAGGTTGGATGCATCCATGACGCCGCCCGAGGCCGCGCCCGCGCCGATCACGGTGTGAATCTCGTCGATGAAGAGAATCGCCCCGGGCTGCTTCTTCACTTCCGACAGCACCGCCTTCAAACGCTTCTCGAAGTCGCCGCGGTACTTGGTGCCGGCCACCAGGGAGCCCATGTCGAGGGAGTAGATGGTGGCATCGAGCAGCACGTCCGGCACCTGGTTCTCGATGATCATTCGAGCCAGGCCCTCGGCGATCGCGGTCTTTCCCACGCCCGCCTCGCCCACGTACAGCGGGTTGTTCTTGCGCCGGCGGCACAGGATCTCGATGGTGCGTTCCACCTCGAGGCGCCGCCCGATCAGCGGATCGATTTTGCCCTTGCGGGCGGCATCGTTGAGATTCGTGGCGTATTTTTCCAGCGCATTGCCGCCGCCGTCGCCCTCGCGCTCCGCGTCGGAGGCTGCGCCGCCGTCGTCACGCTCGCTGCGCTCCTCGCCGCCGGCCTTGGAGAGTCCGTGCGCGATGAAATTGACCACATCGAGGCGCGACACGTCCTGCATGCTGAGGAGATACGCCGCATGCGATTGCTTCTCGCTGAAGATGGCGACCAGCACGTTGGCGACCGTCACCTCTTTCTTGCCGCTCGACTGCACGTGGAACACGGCGCGCTGCAGCACGCGCTGGAACCCCAGGGTGGGCTGCACGTCGCGGTCCTCGCCGGCGGGCAGGCGCGGCGTGGTCTGGTCGATGAACTGTTTCAGCTCGGTCTTGAGCTTGGCGGTGTCGGCACCGCAGGATTTCAAGATCTCCCTGACCTTGGGGGTATCCACGATGGCGAGCAGCAGGTGCTCCACCGTCATGAATTCATGTCGCGCTTCGCGCGCACCGGCAAACGCATCGTTCAAGCAAAATTCGAGTTCTTGACTTAGCACTTTACGCCTCTTCTAGCGTTGCCATCAGCGGATGCTGATGTTGTCGCGCGTACGCGATCACCTGGGCCACCTTCGTCTCTGCAATCTCAAAAGTAAATACGCCGCACACTCCCTTCCCCTTGGTATGGACCTCCAGCATAACCCGGGTTGCTTTGGTGCGGTCCATTGAAAAGAATCTTTGCAGGATGTCGACGACGAACTCCATGGGGGTGTAGTCGTCATTTATCAGCACCACTTGATACAAAGGCGGACGCTTCAGCTTGGGCGCCGATTCCTCGACGACCAATGCCGTTCCGTCCCGCCCGCGTTCGTTATCGCTCATGAGTCCTCAGTTTATAGGGCGCGTTTACCCGCATTACAAGACGTGTAAGCTAAAGGTCTGCGCGAGTTCCCTGTCGCCAAACGGTGTCACTTTACTTTAACAAGTAAAAACAAATGCTTGAGCGTGCAAGCAGGTAGCCGTTATGATCCCCGCTCCAACGGCTGAGGGGGCGGCAGTTTAGCCGCCCGCACTATCATCGCGGTCAACGCGCACGAAATTCACATGCTCGACGTACGTACCAACCACTTGCTGTCCCGGCTGCAGGGCAATGCGCCGAGGACGGTGGCGTTGGTGCTGGCGGCGCTCATCGTGCTGGAACTCGGACGCATCGCATTCGCCCTGGTGAGCAGTCCGGTGAAGTCGCCGCAGCCGACGGTGCCGCTCGGTGCCAACACCGTGAGGCCCAGCGTGAACCTGCAGGAGGTGGTCAATGCGCACCTCTTTGGCGTCGCCACGGCCGAGACGGGCTCACAAGACCCAAACAACGCCCCGCCGAGTTCGGCCAACTTGATCCTCACCGGCACCATCGCCACGCAAGATCCCAAACACGGCGTCGCCATCGTCAGCGACGGCGGCGGACCCTCCAAGGTGTACTCGGTTGGCGACAGGCTTGCAGGAGCATCCCTTCATTCGGTGTACTTGGACCGTGTGATATTGGATCGAAACGGCGCCTTGGAGACGGTAACGCTACCGCGGCAGCTGCCCGCCGGGTCTGTACCGGCACCGATGCGCCGGTCGGGCGCCGATCCGCGGACCGTGGCTGTCGTCGACAACATCCGCCGCATGGTGCAACAGGACCCCGCTATTCTCGACCAAGTGATGCGTACAGTTCCTTCATTCGATAACGCGGCCGGAAAACTGCGAGGCTTTCGCGCGTTTCCCGGCCGCAATCGGCAGATATTCGCCAAGCTGGGGCTGAAATCGGGCGACCTGGTCACCGCGATCAACGGCACTCAGCTCGATGACCCGCAGCGCAGCCAGGACGTGTTCAACACCATACAGAGTTCCGACCATGTCACCGTGACCGTCGAGCGCGGCGGGCAGAAGCAGGACATCACCTTGAACATCGCCCAGGTGGCGGCGCAGGCGACCCAGGACCTGGAACAGGGCCAGAGCGGCTCGCCGTCGACGCCGCCTGGCACGAATCAGGCACAGCCCAACGTGCAGCCGCCCACCGACGCGCAGGCGCCGGGCGCCAGTGCAGCGGACGCTGAGGCACTCCAGCGGCCCGCCACGAGCCCCGCGGTTCCCAACCCCGGGACGCCGCCCAACACACCGCTGAGCAACGAAACTCAAAACCAATGACGGGGATGCCGGTCGAACGCGTTCAACACACGAGCACTCATGAAAGTTAAGTCAGTTCAATTGGTTGTAATGTCGACGCTGCTGCTGGCCATGTCGCTGCCGGCGGCGTCGCAGGCGCCGCCTGCCCGGACGCAACCGCGGCCCGAGGAAGGCGCGACCATCACCCCGAATTACAAGGACGCGGACATCACCCAGATCATCCAGGCCGTGGGTGAGGTGACCGGCAAGACTTTCATCGTCGACCCTCGCGTCAACGCGAAGGTCACCATGCTCTCGCCGACGCCGATGACACCCGCGGCGTTCTACGAGGCTTTCCTGTCGGTGCTGCAGGTCTATGGGTTCGTTGCCGTCCCGGCCGGCAAGGTCATCAAGATCGTGCCGAACACCGACCAACGCCAGTTTCCGTCCATCGACTTGCCCGACAACGTCAGCAGCACCTCGGATGCGTTGGTCACCCAGGTGATCCCCTTGAAGAACCTGAGCGCGGCGCAGCTGGTGCCGTTGCTGCGGCCGTTGGTGCCGCCTTACGGGCATTTGGCGGCTTACAACGCCGCCAACATGCTGATCATTTCCGATCGGGCCTCGAACGTGAGCCGCCTGGAGCGCATCATCCAGCGCATGGATGAAGGCGGCGATGAGTCCGTCGAGGTCATCCCGTTGCACAATGCCAGCGCCGCGGACGTGGTGCGCATCGTCAATTCGCTCAACCAAGGCCAGGGCGCGGAAGGTGCCGGTTCGCTCGCCAAGGTCGTGGCCGATGACCGCACCAACAGCATCTTGCTGACCGGCGAGAAGTCGCAGCGCCTGAAGCTCAAGGCGCTCATCATCAACATGGATACGCCGCTCTCCACCGGCGGCGACACCCAGGTTCGCTACCTGCGATATGCCGACGCCGAGAAGATTGCCGACAAATTGAAGGGCCAGGCCACCGCCACCGCCAAGGCCCAGGGCGGCCCGCCCACCGGCGGCGCGGCGGGTGCGAGCGGCGGCAGCTCGAACGTCGATGCCAGCGTCACCATCTGGGCGGACGTGGCCACCAACGCGCTCATCATCACGGCGCCGCCGAAGATCATGAAATCCCTGATGGCGGTGATCGACAAGCTCGACATACGGCGCGCGCAGGTGCAGGTGGAAGCCGTCATCGTCGAAGTCGACGTCAACAAGAGCAGCAACCTGGGCGTGCAATGGTTGCTGTACGGACAAGGCAGCTCGGCCGTGCCCGCAGCCGTCATCAACTTGCCGGGTTCCGGCACCAGCATCGTCGATTTGGCGGCCACGGCACTCTCCGTCGCCTCCGGCACGGCCACGACGACGGCAACGTCGACCGCCGCCACCGGTGCATCGGCGATCAGCAGCTCCACCGTCGGCACCGGCGCCACGTTTGCCATCGGCCGCATCGCCAGCAGCGGCATCAATTTCGCCGCGCTGGTGCAGGCGCTGCGCAGCGACGGCTCCAGCAACATCATTTCGACGCCCTCGTTGATCACCATGAACAACGAGGAGGCCGAGGTGAAGGTCACCCAGGAGATCCCGCTGATCACCGGATCGTATGCCACCACGACCCAGAGCGTGGCGGGTACCACCAGCCCGTTTCAAACCATTCAGCGCGAGGAAGTGGGCACGATCTTGAAGGTCACGCCGCACATCAATGAGGGAAATTCCGTGCAGCTGAAGATCGAACAGGAAGACTCCTCCCCGGGCGCCAAGCTGACCGATTCGGCCGACATTTCCACCAACAAGCGCTCCATCAAGACCACCGTTTTGATCGAAGACGGAGGTATCATCGTGCTCGGAGGCTTGATGTCAGACACCGTGACCGAGAGTGAGGACCGGGTGCCGGGTTTGGGCGCGATACCGCTGCTCGGCAATCTGTTCAAGTCGCGCTCAGGTTCGCGCCAGAAGAAGAATCTGATGGTGTTCATCAAACCGAAGATCATGCGCGACGCGGACGCCACCGAAAGCACCAGCGAGGCAGCCTACAACGAGGTGCGCCGCTCCGAGCGCTCGCTCAACGGCGGCCATATAACCCTCCTGCCGGGCCAGAAGCAGCCCGAAATTCCGGCGATCCCGTCCAGCATCGCCCTGCCTCAGGCACCGCCCGCCTCGCAAACCAATCCGCAAGGCGCCATTGCGAATCCGCCGCAGCCCACAGGTCCGGCGCCGGCGCCGAGCTCGCCATGAGCGCGGAGCTGCAGCAGGAGGCACCGCCGCGCAAGCTGTCGTTCCCGTTCGCCAAACGCCACGGGGTGTTGGTACGCGGCATCGCGGACGGCGTCGCCGATACCGTGTGCCGGCCCGGCGTCACACCGCAATCCCTGGCCGAGGTGCGCCGCTACGTCGGCGTGCCGCTCAAATTGGAGCGCGTCACGGTCGAGGCCTTCGACTCGATGCTGCGGATCGCCTACGAGGCAGGCTCGGGCGCCGCGATGCAAATGCTCGAGGGCTTGGATGACAACACCGACCTCGCGCATCTCGCGGAGGACATTCCGGAATCCTCGGACCTTCTGGAAAGCGACGACGAGGCGCCCATCATCCGCCTCATCAACGCCCTGCTCACCCAGGCGGTGAAGGAGAACGCATCCGACATCCACATCGAGCCGTACGAGAACCGTCTCGTGATTCGTTTTCGCGTCGACGGCGTGCTGCGCGAGGTGTTGCAGACCAAGCGTGCCGTGGCGCCGCTGGTGGTGTCACGTATCAAGGTCATGTCCAAGCTCGATATCGCCGAGCGCCGGCTGCCGCAGGACGGGCGCATTTCGCTGCGAATCGCCGGCCGCGCGGTCGACGTGCGTGTCTCCACCCTGCCGTCCGGGCACGGCGAGCGGGTGGTGCTGCGTTTGCTCGACAAGCAGGCGGGCCGAATCGAATTGACCTCGCTCGGCATGGACCCTCGCACCCAGGAAACCATGGATGAAATCATCCACAAGCCGCACGGCATCATCTTGGTGACCGGCCCCACGGGTTCGGGAAAAACCACCACCCTGTACGCCGCGCTCGAGCGCATCAACGACAACACCCGCAACGTCATGACGGTCGAGGACCCGATCGAGTACTACATCGACGGGATCGGCCAGACACAGGTCAACACCAAGGTCGAAATGACGTTCGCACGCGGCCTGCGCGCCATCCTGCGCCAGGATCCCGACGTCGTCATGGTCGGCGAAATCCGCGACTTGGAAACCGCGCAGATCGCGGTACAGGCGAGCTTGACCGGCCACCTGGTGCTCTCCACCTTGCACACCAACACCGCGGTCGGCGCCGTCACGCGGCTGCGCGACATGGGCATCGAGCCCTTCCTGCTGTCCTCGAGCTTGATCGGCGTGCTCGCACAGCGGCTGGTGCGGGTGCTCAATCCGGCCACGCGCGAGCCCTTCCCGGCCGGAGAATACGAGCGCCGCTTGCTCAACCTCGACGAGAAGTCCGGTGCCGTGCAGCTGTATCGGCCGAGCAGCGAGCCGGGCAGCGGCTATCGCGGCCGGACCGGCATCTATGAGTTGATCGCGGTGGACGATCACATGCGCACCATGATTCACGACGGTTCGTCGGAACAGGAATTGGAGCGCTATGCGCGCACGGCAAGCCCCGGCATTCGCGATGATGGGCGCCGCAAAGTCATGGCGGGTGAGACCACGCTGGAAGAAGTTCTGCGCGTCACCCGCGAGGATTGATGGGCGCGTTCGAATACACGGCCCTCGATGCCCAAGGCCGCGAGCGTAAAGGCCTGATCGAAGGCGATACAGCGAAACACGTCCGGCAGCTGCTGCGCGAGAAGCAGCTGCTGCCGATGGAAATCCAGGAATCGGCGGCGCGCGAGCATAAGCAAAACGCCAGCCGGCGGCCGTTCGTGCGCCGCGGTCTCTCGACCCTCGATCTTGCGCTGCTGACGCGCCAGCTCGCCACCCTGCTGCGCTCCGGCCTGCCGCTCGAGGAGACGCTGCAGGCGGTCGCCGAGCAGACCGAGAAACCCCGTGTGCAGCGCATCGTATTGGGCGTGCGCAGCAAAGTGGTCGAAGGTCACCCCCTGGCGGATGGCTTGAAGGACTTTCCCGCGGCCTTTCCCGAGATCTACCGCGCCACCGTGTCGGCCGGCGAGCAGTCGGGCAAGCTCGATTCGGTGCTGGAGCGGCTCTCGGACTACACCGAGTCGCGTCAGGTGATGGGTCAGCAGGTGAGCAACGCCCTGGTCTACCCGATCGTGCTGCTGGTGCTCTCCTTTGCCATCGTGTCCTTCTTGCTGGCCTACGTCGTGCCGCAGGTGGTCGCGGTATTCGAATCGGGCCACCAGGAACTACCCCTCGCCACGCGCATCCTCATCGCCATGAGCGATCTCATCCGCCTTTATTGGTATTACGGCCTGATCGTCATCGGCGCCCTGGCGTGGGGCTTCAGGCGCTGGCTGAAGGTGCCCGGGGCACGCATGCGCTTCCACGCGGTGTTGCTGCGCCTGCCGCTGATCGGCCGGCTGATTCGCGGCCTCAATACGGCGCGCTTCTCCAGAACGTTCAGCATATTGACCGCCAGCGCGGTGCCGGTGCTGGAAGCGCTGCGCATCTCCGCCGAAGTGGTCACCAACCTGCCGATGAAGGCCGCCGTCGAGGATGCGGCCCTGCGAGTGCGTGAAGGGGCGCCGATCGGCAGATCCTTGGCGGCGCGCAAGCTGTTCCCTCCCATGATGATCCATTTGATCAGCAGCGGTGAGAGCAGCGGCGAGCTGGAGAAGATGCTGGAACGCGCGGCGAGCAATCAAGAGCGCGAAATGGACGGTTTATTGTCCAACATGACAAATTTGTTGGGCCCCTTCATGGTGGTGCTCATGGGCGCAATTGTCATGTTCATCGTGATTGCGCTGCTGCTGCCGATTTTCCAGCTGAACGACCTGGTCAAATAGCTCAAGTTGTGCGTCGGGGTATTGCACGCGGCACGCGTTTCCGTTTATAACGCGCGCGTGTGAGTCGACATGGGAAGCGTGCACTTCGTATGAGCGAGAAGCCCGAGTCGGACGAGTTCGAGGAAGAAGACGCGGAAGACGCCGCGCCCGGAAGCGAGGACGTCGATGTCGATCACATCATGCGCGACGTCGACTCGCAGCGGCGGCGGGCGCCCAAAGGAGCGGAGCCGGCGTGGCGGCGCTTGGAGCGCGTCATGGAGGAGCGGCGCACGGCGGAACTGTTGAGCGATTTCGACGACTACGAAATCTTCGACTCGGACGACGCGGAGAGTTCATCCGACGGTCAGGACGACGACGCTTCCGAAGAACCGTCCGAAGAGCGCGACTACAAGCCCGCCCGGAAAAAGAAGAGCCGCTGATTCAGGTTGCTAAATCTCGTTCGCCTTGGCAAACCGCCCGATGTGGTCCGCGGCGCGAAACGCCAGCGCCTGAATGGTCATGGTGGGCTGGCCTCTTCCGGAGGTCACGAAACTCGAACCATCGCAGATGAACAGGTTCGGCACATCGTGGGTGCGGTGGAATTTGTCCACCACCGAACTCTTCGGGTCATCGCCCATGCGGCACGTCCCGAGCAAATGCACACCGCCCGTGTTCTCCGCCACCTCATCCCGCCATATTTTCTGGGCACCGGCCGCCTGCATGATCTCGTAGGAGCGGTCCTGGAGGAAGCGTGCGAATGCCAGATCGTCCGGATGATCCTTGTAGGTGACGCGTATCGCGGGAATTCCCCACGCGTCCTTCAAACTCGGATCGATGCTGACGCTGTTGCTCTCGAGCGGCAGCGAGGTGCTGTGGCCCGCGGACACCATGGACCTCGGAAATGCCTCCAGACGCGCCTTGTACTCGGCGCCCCAGCGCGGTAGCTCGCCGCCCTCGCTCATCGCCCAGATGGCGGGCTGCGGATTCATGCGCGCATCGATGCCGCCGCCGCCATAGAAACCGCGCTTCGGGTCGGACAGATAGAAGTCGTGCAGAATGCGCGTTACCTGCACGCTCTTGTATTCGTTGAGTTCGTGTTCGAACACCGCGTGCACGGCGGCACCCTGATTGAACATCAGATGCTTGCCGACCACGCCGCTCGAATTCGCCAGGCCGTGCGGAAAACGGTTGCTGGTGGAATTGAGCAGCAGCCGCGAGGTTTCGGCGCCATTCGCCGAGAGCACCACCGCGCGCGCCGGTTGGAAGTGCGAACGCTTGCCGGCGTCGAAATAATGCACCCCCGTGGTCCGCCCCTTCGGGTTCGTGTCCACGTGATAGACGTAGCTGCCCGAGCGCACCTCGCACAGACCGGTGGCCTCGGCCTCCGGGATCATGGTGTAGAGGGACGAGGACTTGGCCCGCGCCTCGCAGCCGAATCCCATGCAGAAGCCGCAATGCACGCAGCTTGGACGGCCGCGAAACGGTTCCGAGGCGATGGCCATGGGCGCGGGAAAGGGATGCAGTCCCAATGCACGTGCGCCCTTCTCGAGCAGCACCCCGGAGGATTTCACCGGCAGCGGCGGCATCGGATAGGGCTTGCTGCGCGGCGGATCGAACGGACTGGCATACGCCAGTCCCGACACGCCCACTTCCCACTCGACCTTGGTGTAGTAGGGTTCCAATTCCTGATAGCTGATCGGCCAATCGGCGAACGCCGTGCCCGGGATGCCGCCGAGCACGCTGCGCTCGTTGAAATCGATCTCGTGGAAGCGCCAGAAATTCGCGGTGTAGTGATTGCTGCTGCCGCCGACCAGACGCGCGTACAGGGCCGGCTGATTGCCGGGTGTCTGCGTCGCCACCGCATCGGGTGTCTTGCGAAAAGTCTGCGGGCTGATCTTCGGCGACACCGTGATGCCGCTCAAGAACCAGTACTTGAATTCGTCGTGCTCGAAGTCCGCCGCCCCGAGCCGCGGCCCTTGCTCGAACACCAGCACCGAGAATCCGGCCTGCGAGAGCTCGCGCGCCATGACGCCGCCGGCGGCACCGGAGCCCACGACCACGAAATCCACCATCTCGCCGGGCTTGAATTTCTTGGCCGTCACGAAGCCTTCTCCGGGCTGTAGGGCACGAACCCGGTGTACTCACGGTCGTAATACCCGAACGGCGGCGTGAAGGCATGCTGGTCGACGAAACCCATGAGTTTCCAGCCGGCACCCTGATAGTTGCCGCTGTACTTGGGCGAGGTGAACATGCCGAGGATGGTGAGCATGCGCGTGGTTTCGAAGAACGGCGTGTGATCCACGGTTTTCAAGAAGGCGATCTGGGTGTCCGCGTCCGCCGCCGCAAAGGATGCCGCTTGCGGGTACGCGGCGTGAAATTTCGACTGGAAATCGGCCAGGCCCTTGGAGTACTCGGGTGCGCCCGCGGCAAAATAGGTCGCGAACGTGCGGTCCAAAAAATAAATCGCATGCGCCTCGCGCGCGCCGGGGGTGGCGCCGCTCGGCACTATTTGCGCACCGATGGCCTCGACGTCGGCGGCATCGGCGGGACTGAAGTAGCTGAAGCCCACCGGCGTGGGACTGGCGGCGGCATCATCGGCATGATGCGCAGCGGCGGCGATGCCGGGCCACTCGGCCGCGACCCAGATGCTGGTAAAGAGGCCGGTGCCGGCAGCCAGGAATGAGCGGCGCGACATGTCGTCTTTTTCGGTGCTGGAACTCATGTAATCCCCGTCGTTGTGCTTAGACTTCGCCGCGTTTGGCGAACCGGCCGATATGCTCGGCGGCGCGAAACGCCAGCGCCTGAATGGTCATGGTCGGCTGGCCGCGGCCGGACGTCACGAAACTCGAACCGTCGCAGATGAATAAATTGCGCACATCGTGCGTGCGATGGTACTTGTCCACCACCGACTCGGCGGGATCGTTGCCCATGCGGCACGTGCCGAGCAGGTGCACGCCGCCCCGCGCGAGGCGCGGCGGCGTGCGCCACACTTTCTCGGCGCCCGCGGCCTGCATGATCTCGAAGGAGCGATCCTGCAGGAATTTTGCCATGGCCAGATCATCCGGATGATCCTTGTACGTCACCCGCATGGCCGGAATGCCCCACGCATCCTTGAGATCCGGATCGATGCTGACGCTGTTGGTCTCGAGCGCCAACGAGGTGCAATGCCCGGTGCTCATCATCGAGCGCGGGAATGCCTCGAGGCGCGCCTTCAAATCCGGTCCCCAATGCGGCAGCTCACCGCCGCTCGACAAGGCCCAGCCAAGCGGCTGTCCCCCCATGCGCGCATCGATGCCGCCGCCGCCGTAGAAGCCGCGCTTCGGATCCGCTTCGTAGAAGTCGTGCAGGATGCGCGTCACCTGCACGCTCTTGTATTCGTTGAGTTCATGGTCGAACTGCGCGTGCACACCGGATCCCTGATTGAACATCAGGTATTTGCCGACCTTGCCGCTCGAGTTCGCCAGCCCGTGCGGAAAACGGCCGCTGGCGGAATTGAGCAGCAGCCGCGAGGTTTCCGCGCCGTTGGCCGACAACACCACGGCCCGCGCCTTCTGCAAGTGCTCGCGTTTGTCGGCATCGAAATACTGCACGCCCGTGGTGCGGCCGCGCTTGTCGAGGGGCACATTGAAGACGAAGCTCTGTGGCCTGATCTCGCAGCGCCCGGTCTTCTCCGCCTCCGGAATCATGGTGTAGAGCGTGGTCGACTTCGCCATCACCTCGCAGCCGAAGCCGATGCAAAAGCCGCAATGCGCGCACCCCGGACGGCCGCGATACGGCTGCGAGTTGATCGCCATCGGTGCCGGAAAAGGATGCAGACCCAGCTTGCGGGCGCCGCGCTCCATCAGCACGCCGGAGGACTTCACCGGCAGCGGCGGCATCGGATAGGGCTTGCTGCGCGGCGGATCGAAGGGACTCGAATGGGCGAGGCCCGATACGCCGATTTCCCACTCCACCTTGGTGTAGTACGGCTCGAGATCCTGATACGTGATGGGCCAGTCGGCGAAGCCCGTGCCCGGAATTGCGCCGAGCAAGCTGCGTTCCTTGAAATCGCTTTCATGGAAGCGCCAGAAATTCGCGGTGAAATGCGTGCTGCTGCCCCCGACGATGCGCGCGTAGATGAGGGAGTTGGCATAGCTCAGCGTATTGCCCACACGCGGGCGCTGCGCCGTCTTGTTCGGATCGTCGCGGAACGTTTGCGGACTCGACTCCGGACTGTTGGTGATGCCGCTCAGGTAGCTGTACTTGAATTCGTCGTGCTCGAAATCCCCGGCGCTGAGACGCGGCCCTTGTTCGAGCACCACCACGCTGAAGCCCGCCTGCGACAATTCACGCGCGATGACCCCGCCGGAAGCACCAGACCCGACGATGACGAAGTCGACGGTCTCGTTGGTTTTGAACTTTCGGCTCATCAAGGTGCAACGATGGTGCGCTTCGCGCAAATCGCCCGTCAAGACCGATTCACGGCGGAATGTGCCACACTTCAATTTGTGTTGCCCGAACAACAATATCTACAGCGTCTCGAAGAACGCGAAGCACGCTTGGTGCAGTTGGACATCAGCCATGCACGCATTGGGGGCGTCAGGCTCGCGATCGGCGCGTCATTTCTCATCCTCGCGTGGCTGTGCTTTGGGAGATACGCGTGGCCACCGGCCTGGTTCTTGCTGCCCGTGGCCGCTTTCATCGCGGCCGTCCTGTACCACTCACGCATTCGTTCAGCGCGACAGCGCACGCAGCGGGCGGCACAGTTCTATCGCGATGGCCTCAAGCGCATGCGCGATGACTGGCATGGCAACGGCTTCAGCGGCGAACGCTTCGTTGCACCTCATCACGTCTACAGCGGCGATTTAGACCTTTTCGGAACCGACAGCCTGTACCAACTGTTGTGCGCGGCGCGTACGGACCTCGGCGAGGACACGCTGGCGAGCTGGCTGACGAGTCCCGCGAACGCCGACGCCATCGGCGAGCGACAGGCCGCCATTCGCGATCTGCGCGGGCGCGTGGATTTGCGCGAGACGCTCGCCATTGCAGGCGAAACGCCGCGCATCGATTTGCCGGCGGCAGCACTCATCGAGTGGTCGGCGGCGCCGGGCCTGCTCGATGCAGCCTGGATTCGCTTCACGGTGCCTGTGCTGACCTGCCTGGCGATTGGCACAGCAGCGGTATGGGCGATATGGGGCTTGCTCTATCCGCTGACGGTGGTGGTCTTGCTCGAGCTGGCAGTCACCTACACATTGCGAAATCGCGTTGCCGCCACGCTCGCCACCGTTGAGAACGCCTACGAGGGTCTGAAGGGCCTGAGTGCGTTGCTCGGGCGCATCGAGAGCGAGCAATTCGAGGCGCCAGGGCTGCGTACGATGGCGGCCGCATTGTCGTCGCACGCCGAGCGCACTGCGCACGGCTTGAGCGCATCGCGCACGCTGGCCAAGCTCGCGACCGTCGCGAATTTCGTCGAAGCCCGGCGCAATCCGCTGCTGACGCCGTTGTTGCTATTGCTCATGTATCCACAGCTGACGGCATTGGCGGCGGAGCGCTGGCGAAGTGCCCACGGCCGGGTGATCGGCGCCTGGCTGAAGGTGCTCGGTGAATTCGAAGCCCTGCTCTCCCTGGCGCGGTTCAGCTACGAACATCCGCAGTATCCGTTCCCGGAATTTACTTCAGGCCCCGCCGCCTTCGAGGCGGAGCAACTTGGCCACCCACTGCTGCCTCGCGCGGCGCGCATTTGCAACGACGTGAGCTTGAATGGCGCGAGCCGCGTTTGGATGGTGAGCGGCTCCAACATGTCCGGCAAGAGCACGCTGCTACGCACCGTGGGCATCAATACGATACTGGCGATGGCGGGAGCGCCGGTGTGCGCCCGGCGCTTGGCGCTCACGCCGCTACAAGTCGGTGCCAGCATCCGCGTCAATGATTCGCTGCACGAGGGCAGCTCGCGCTTCTATGCCGAGATCACCCGGCTGCGGCAATTGTTCGAC
>Ga0116228_10000921_pt1 | contig 23695 bp, 23 predicted proteins | sample S1TSphfallax_2_FD_89694 | JGI IMG/M metagenome (GOLD analysis project Ga0116228, IMG submission 89694) | Host-associated microbial communities from peat moss isolated from Minnesota, USA - S1T2_Fc - Sphagnum fallax MG | ecosystem: Host-associated > Plants > Peat moss > Unclassified | place...
CTTCTGCTTCTGCTTCTGCTTCTACTGTATCTGCGTCGACTGCGACCAGAATCCCTCCTGCTATAGTCATCATGCCTCCCATTGTATCTTGATCCTTCACGGTGTCGGTGATCATAACCACGGTTGCGGTAATCAAAATCACGATGGCGTGGGCTCAAGCTCCTGCTCCTGCTTTGACTTGGACTGCGACTGTGACTATGCCGCTTGGAGGCTCCAAACAACTTCTTTCGCAGATCCCTGCAAAAACCAATGTTCAGATGAATCTCCTATGCACAACAGCTTGGCCCCTAAAACAGAACACACATGATTCCCCAGAGTTATCTCAAAGGCTCCCAAGATTTTATCTTCGCTACAACTATGCATGATACACCATGTTCTACACTCCTGAAAAAAATTATTCAGAAAATTCATGAGGTTCCATACTAGTGCACTTGGATACTCATGAAACAATTGATAAAAGTTAATGGTACACAATATGTGCTAATAAAATGTGAACTCTACAGATGCTTCTCAAGGTTTTACAACTACTGCCAGTAAATTTCAGAATATATAAAATCTGCTTTCAACAGTAGGTCATAACTTCCAGTATAAGAAAGAAAACTGTATGGCAACCAGCAGTTTAAACGCAGTCTTGGATGCAGAATTTGACATAGAGAAAGATAAACATGAGTTCAGAAACCGACCTACTTATCTTCTTCAAATGCATGAAGTTACAGTAGCCCCCACGATTGCATGTATTTTCCTCATACTGTCGACAGGTTGCCTCTCGGAAGTCAGTTACAGGTGAGAAGTCCACAAATATTGGTCGCCCTGTAGTAAGAGGCAACCATGCATGTACACAATAGCAAACAGCAATTTGAGAAAAAACACAATCAAAGTAAAAGTGCTCAGAAAAATCCAATGCTTTTGTGAAAAATTACTCCCAGTAATGAAAAAGGATTACTGTTCCATGAAATTGTCAGAGAAGCAACCCCAAACAAACAATCCAGTACAGGTCATGGGTCAAAATTAAGTTGTGCACACCCTATCCTCAGCATGTAAAATTACAAACCTGCATAGAAGCGGCCTTGTAAGGCTCTCAATGCTGTAGCAGCCTGTTCTTCCTCTTTGAAAAGAACATACACATTCCCAACCTGAACAGGAAAACCATGCACAAAAGTAGGCATTCTTCTTCAGAAGACCAGCAGGCAAGAGACATGATACCCAGATATAAGGCATCACTGACCCTTTGTGCAAAGGTGTAAAGTTTCAGAGCCATCAGGTGAACTTAGAAATATACTTGACAACAGCAGTAGAATCCACACACTAGCATCCTCATTAATACTACAGTTCAATACAACATTAGGACATCTTTCAAATACCATGTGATCAGCCAGGTTGTCGCACACATTAAGGCTTTCAAGTTCTCCATACTTGCTGAGCTCCTCAAACAAGTCCTCATAAAAATCCTGTGCAACCAGAAAGCCAACCCATCTCATAAGATGGGGCTGAAATCATTGCACAACTTACTCAGTTTGCACTTTGCATGCAGACAAGAAATTGGCTGCAATATAACAACACATTGCAACTACCTGTAGGTCCAATTACACATAAGGTAAACTTTGATACTGCTTGAACTTATAACCTTGCAAGACAGAGACTAGAGGAAACAGTGAGCAAAATAAATCCACAAAAATCCCACCATCCTAACTGTCATAGAAAAGGAAAAAAAGAAGAAGTGATGGACCTTCTTATTGACCTCAGTTGACCATAACTGCGATCAAGAAGAAGCAAGAATTGTGAAGGAAAACAAAGGTAACCTCAAAATGCTCCTGCAATTTGCGTGGGTCCATGTTTTGTGCATGAGGATCAGTTCCGGAAATAGCCATGTCAGGCCTCTGATACATGTTGGAGAACAACAAAGTGGGACTGATAGTGGGTCTGTTGTGCATGCGAGAACATCGATCACCATGTCTGCACGCACCAATCTTGAAGTAGAAAGGACAGTTCACCCGATCCTTTTCGGTACCAAATATCGAAGCCAAATGCTCCGCCATGACTCCGCAATGACTCTGCACCTCCTCACTCCTTCCTCCAAGTGCACGGGACTCCGACTCCTTGGTCCGAAATGAATCGGCAAGCAAAAACAAACAATACTCTGCACTTCACAACAGCCCGTAAGCCACAAAAAAAACAGAGCCAAAAACATCAATAAAGCCTCGTAAACACACACCTCCACCAAAGAGAAGGGGGGGGGGGGGGGGAAAAAACAAAAAAAAAAAAGAAAAAAACACAAACAAAAAAACCAAAAAAAAAAAAAAAGCCACGAAAACCCCCCCCCCAACCAAAAGGGGGGGGGGGGGGGGGGGGAAACAACAACAACAACAACGAGAACAACACGAACAAACGAAACCGAAGAAAAAAAATGTAGGACGAACGGAATCAAAACACCGGCCGAAACAAAAAGCGAGCGAAAACCAAGGACAACAAGAATCTCCACAACAGCAGAAGCCAATAATGAACTGGAAACAAAAGAGCCACAGAAGAATCCCCACCAACATGCCGCAACAAGAAACCATAACCCTACAAACACAAAAAAAGAAGCTACAGAACAGGAATAAAAACTCACCTTTATTTGATGTATTTTATGACTGCAAGTGCAACAACGGACGCGGAACACGCTGCAAACCCTCGAGTCCTAGAGAGACACACCCCCTCCACAGCAAAAGCAAAACAAACGGCAGAAGAGAAGGACCTCGAGCGGCGCCAGAGAGAAGAAGAAGAAGAAGAATCCAGGCGAGGGTTTGCAACAAGCGAACGCTGCGTTGGTGAGCGTGGGGAACGAGGAAGATTCCGGAAGTGAACCAAATGCGTTCCAGACAGAATTCGCCGTGCATCACATTCCACCTTGCACATTCCACTCCGTTATCGACTGTTAGGGTTAGCCACTATTCTGTCAATTATAATACTTGGATAGGAGTCTACCAGTAACGGGGGTGTAGCTCAAATGGAAGAGCGCTCGCTTTGCATGCGAGAGGTACCGGGATCGATACCCGGCGTCTCCAAGTCTTCCTTTTTTTTCTCTTTGCAAAACATCCCTATAGATAGAGAGATTGGAACTTAGCATGGATCTCAGCCACAGAGAAGATCTTTTCTCCTCCGTTTGAATTGCACTTTTGCTTGTAGAGAGGGACTGAGATGTGAAGCTCGAGAAGGGAGAGAGTAGAGAGACTGTTTGTGGTTCTTGTTTGTGGTAGCTAACTAAAGCTCGAGGCCACATTTACCCTTCACACATCAAAGGGCTTTTAACCTATAAGTGGTGCTTCTTTTAGGGTTAAGTCAAAAACTAAATTGTAGCTTGTCTTTAGATGAAAATGGTTTTTGAACTCAAGTGTATGGTTTTTCTTCATTTGGTCGCATTCGGTTGTCTGCATCAACAATGTGAACTCATGCTCCAGAAAGGCTGCCTACCAATACCACATGTACATTTTACCACAATTGAACAAATGCAAATGCAGGACCAGGATCACTCGGGGCCAAATCATGTGAATGCAGTCTACAAGTTTGGGGTTCATCTCCTGTCATCTGTCATCAGCACTTGCACTTTCACCATCTGTTTCAAGCCTTTCACTTGCACTTTTGTCGGCTGTTTCAAGTCTTCCACGCTCATAAACCCAAGATTTCCAGCCCAAACCTTTTATCACTCACAATAAACATGAAATCTGGCACCCTGATCCTATCATAAGCCATGTGCTCCAACACCTGTACGGCCTCAGAGAAGCAAGGTTATGCTTGAATCCGGGATGACCTTGAGCTACATAATTGATTCAAGGTCCTTCTGCATGAAGCAATTTCCCGCCTCCTGTAGCTTGAAAGCAATAGCCTTGATAGCTTGAGCTAGGGTTGGAAGTGCAGATAAGCTCCAGTTACAGTTTTGTGGCGTGGTGTCTGTGGGCATTCACAGTGGCCATTTGATGTGAATTTTACCTGTTAGAGCTGGTGATGGCTTTCGCTCTTGTACTTGTCAGGAGATGCTCAGAACTCTCAGTCTGCAATTGTGCTTGGAATCACAGTTAGTCTTGGTGGACACATGATAGCCTGCAAATGATGAAACAAGAAAAATAATACCTAAACAATGGCTATCAATCAAGGAATTGCTCAAAAACATGTCACACGATAAGATACCTATGTTCAACGATAAATTAGGAAGCTTTATTCATGTATTCAGGTCTTGCTTGAGGCAAGTATTTTGCTTTATGAACCTAAGTACAACATGCATTAAATGCATATAAATTGAACTAGACCTCTGTATTGCTTTGATTATCCACTTGGTTTGCAATACCCCCATTCAAAACACTCTCTGGACAAACAAGATAAACAAGTAGTTAGAACAGATTCCCTGTTGAAATGTTATCTAACCTCACCCATAGGTAAACCCTAAAGATTGTGACAACAATCTTTGGATCCCGTGTTGCTAAAAAAGGAGAGCACATGTTGTGTGACCTGTAAGATATGATTCAACTCAACCGAAATACCTCAGCATTTCATTGGCAAGAAGAGAGATAGGGACTTAGAAAAACAACATTATTTTCCTGATTTCCCACTCTTTTGATGGGATGGAAGAATCCTGTCTCAAAGCCGATGCATGCGTAGCCATTCCTTTTCTGCAATGGGCTTTAGAAAGCCTTGCTTTTTTTCATGGGAAATAGTTGTGAAAGGCCCTCCATAATCATGACCTGGGTACACCCTGCAAAAAAGGCAGTTTGTTCACAAGTTACAAATCAATGTGCATATCACACCTGGGATCAATTTGATATTTTGATACTAGCTTTGCAAGATGGCTCAGTCAAAGTTTCCCATTTTCAGTGAGTGAGATCTAATCTGGTGGAGCTGCTTGCACTTGGCACAGGACGGTCATACAATAGACAGGGCAAAGGGTTGTGGTGTATAAGGACAGGCCCTTACCTGGTGTTGGATGGTAAAGATGCAAGTTTTTTCTGCAAGCTAGTGTACATAGCTTTGGCATCACAATCTGGTAAATCCAGCCTCCCACAACTGAAACATCAAAGATGAGGGTAGTTAGTGTAGGATGGAACACACATCCATAATCTAAAGGAAAAATTCCACATCAAAACATCATAAGGAGAGGATGGTGAGTACCTGCCAATGAAAAGTGTGTCACCTGACATCAAAATATCCTCATTTCTACACCCACACATAAGGTCTCAGTCCTGAGTTACAATGTCTTATTTTGTCTTAATTCCCCCAATTGGCCATAACATTTGTACAACCTGACAAACTGGGATTAAAGGGACAAGACAGAGCAAGGATGAAGTGTTACCCTTGAATATGAATGCACTGACTGCCTGGTGTGTGCCCTGGTGTGTGAATGAACTGTAATTTTACAGACCCAATAGAGACAACTGCTGAGTCCTGCACCACAAGTGGAAAAGAGGTGCAATTACATCAAAATATTGGACTGTAGATCCTACTGGCACAGTCACTGACCTGGGGTACTACAATTTTCCCACATGATTCAATGATACTGATACATATGATTCCATTGCTAGTTCTGGTCCTTTCACAGTACAATCCCGCATGTAGAAGCTTTTGCCTCAATAGTAGTGTGTTCATTCACTTGCATCTCATATGCACAAATTCAACCCATCCCATCCTAACAGTTGATTTGGATGATTAGTCAGAAATGGCACTCTCATACCTACCAAATGTGTTGTCCGTGCCAACTGACTGCTAGGAAATAGGTTCTCCAGAAGTAAACTGTTTCATTATGGGCTGCTTGCTATTGTACATGTTATGGATCACTTGACCAGTACATGGCAGGTCTAAAGAACATCCAGAAGAGCAACATAAACAAGTTGTAAGAAACAGCGATGCACTTTGTCTGTGTCAAAGTTAAATCAGCTTTAGATGATACTCCAGAACTATCTGCTTTTACAATGGCTGGTTCTGCTCTACGTATTATGGATCACTGTGCACATGTATGCAACCTCTATTAGTGTGGCAGAGAGTTGGACAAGCTGATTACCATTCAGTCCTCACCATAGTTAAATAGTTAATTGAGTTTACAGATGGTACCTCAAGCAAAGTCATACACTCTGTGGGGACACCGTTTTGATGCTTTACTGTCTCTGCATCATGCTTGTTGATATACACCTGTCAACAGAAAGAGTAACAAGCTTAGTGTGTCCTTCACATAAGAGAGTGCGAAGTGTGCCTTTGCAAATCAAGATGCAAAGGAGACTCAGATTCACTTCATCATGGGTCAGAGGAGTGATAGGATTTGATAAGTATCTTTTGTACCGGGACTTTGTCTTCAATGGCAAGCTCTCGGATACCCGGAACTTTTATGCCAAGTTGGTCAAAAGGTGGGGGTGGAGTTCCTCCTGTGTGGTCGAAATGATAGTGAGTAACCACAGCTCCCACCTGTGCAAAAAGACAAAATCCTGACCTGCTTATCAGCACCCAAACAGAAAAAGAATTGCCTGATACAGCCAATTAAGTTCATACCAATACTTAACATAATCTACATGACCCAGTATGCTAATACACAAGCAGTCTCCATCTGCAGTCATGTCCTACAATCTATGCCATCCCTCTTTCTTCTCCTGGAACCACCACCTCCCAAGCCAAGGACTCTTCCAAGTACATGACCTCATAAAGTTGGCAATGCTATATTGGCAAATTGGCTCTCTGAGCTGTCAACAGGACATCTTTGTTCTCTCCTTTGTTCTACTTTCCTTTCCTCCTTTGCCAGATCTAGTTCAGCTCACCAGATTCATGTTGTCTGCAGCTAAAGCTGCTCGAATGCCCTGTGAAGTCCACCCACAAAACCAGATACCCAACCCTCTGTGATGCAACACACATAGGTCCAGCAATCCTGTAAAGATCATACTGGGACAACCACCTCAACTTCTTATGCCATTCTATGACAAGAAATGAATGGAGTGCACACTATAAACACCATTGAACAGACTCTTTTTCAATGACACGCTCACCTTGACATCCCAGGCAGCATCCACTACAACAGCTTCCCGTGTTTTTGCATCACCAACCAAATATACAAAATTCTTCATTTGCTGTGCACTGCTGAAGATCTGCAAAGCACCCCAAGAAAGTCCAATTATTGATCAACTTAACCAAAAAGCATCTCAAAGTTGGAAGGTTCAGCTATGAGCACTAGATGATAACTTCAGGTATAAGCACAAAGTTCATCAAAGGATATATTGATGTTCCTGCTGTATGCTTGAAGTGAGAAGATGGTAAAAAGGAAACCCATAAAAAATCTAAAGGTCCAATCCTGAGTCAACCATTGGTTTGCCCTCCAGAATGATGACTTTGAGACTTCCATCCAAAACTCCAAGATAGATTCACACTTGTAGTTGAATTATGGCTCCTCACTGGTGGGACCTTGGTCATTAAGACTCAACCCATACCTACACTCCTTTTATGTTTGTAACTCCAAACTTGAAACACTGCAGAGATTTGTATTGCATGGGCAGAAATGCTGCAGTCAATTAAAAAAAATGGGGAATAATGGTGCCAATCAAAGTAGCAAACCTGCTTCTCAATGATGTTCGTAGGGTTGATGCAAAAATCTCGACCAGCAAGTAGCTGCACCCCCCTCAGAGGTCCCCATTGCACACTTTCATGAGTTATAGATATCAGGTCATGTGATGTCAAGTAGAGGAATGCTAACAGTCACTCACTACTAACAGAGATAATTCTATGAACTTTCATGCACATGTGCTTCAGTGCTCATGATATTATATAGGGAATTATATGAAGGAGTATGGTGCATGTAGATAACCTGACGAAAATAAAAACCAGACATGGCCTCACGAGATAGTGTGAGCCGTTTCTTGATTGTTGCATCCTCTGGTGACTGCAGGCAGAACAAAAAACAAGTTACAGTGACATCCCTCAATTGCAGCCAATTGATACCCCCGACATTCTTCAAGAATAAGAGTATACAGCACTCACCAGTTCAGAGGCTTTGGCATATGCCTTCTCAGCACTAGGATAATCACGTAATGCAAATTGAGCTTCTCCTAGCCTGAAGTGACCCTGTCAGTCATAACATCTGGGTCAACTTATGTTCACACAAGCTTTCAAAATTCAAAAAATGCACACAACTACAAAATAAATACCCTCTTTCTTCATAAGTTAATTGGAGATATAGAAACATTCAATCCCAACACCAACTACATATTGCTTCTTTGTACCCAACAAAGGAAGCCTTATGGATCTCCTTCAGAGATTGCTCTTTCTTACTGTCTGATACCTTCTTATCACTAAACACATGCCTGATAGACTCTTGAACTACTTTCAGAAACAGAAAATATAAGTTCCTATTTAGGTTTTCCACTTTCCGGTGCAACCTTTTCTGTGCATCAAAATATGATGATGAATATAGATATATCAATTTCAATTGCAGGGAGAAAAAGCAGAAAAACCAAGGTCACCAACATTGTGTCAGTTTGGGGCAGGTCAATACAAAAATGACGAGAATAACTGCAGTCAAAATATGTAGAACATCAAAAGAACACAATCAACAGGACTTTTCTATATGGTGGGAATCAAGATAATGGGTTAACCTTGCTCCAGTCGCTTTTCAAGGAGATGGCCTGTGTTGCATGAAATAAGGCCTGCATGGAGGCCAATAGAGGACCACCAGTAAATATCCTGGCAAGAAAAAGGGACCCACTCCTTATACTTTCAATTAGACGCTCTTACTATTGCTCCCAGCCTGAAGTTCTCAAACATCTAGTCATACACTCTCATGAACATCAAGAAATCTCCATACCCATGATTAACAAAGCCAGAAAAGGGTTAAAATTTCTCCTTTTAAGTCCAAGACAGACTTCCAGATAAGGACTTACAGAAATGGGAAGAAAGAACAAACAAAAGGGACAAAACTAGAACCAGAAAAACAAAAACTGTGCAAATGTGCAGTACAAACAACAGCGACAGTCTCTCAGTTGTGTGTTCAGGGACCATCAACTGTACCATGTATCATAGCAAGTTATCTCTATCACAACAGTGAGGAGACTACCTCCTGTGGCTGGTTGAGTTTGAGATGAGCAAAGGAGCAATTGCTGTGTAAGGCTGCAAGTTCATCTCCCATGGACGGATCAGCGGCCGCAATAGCACGCTGGTAGAAGTCAATGGCTGCTGCAAAGTTGCCCTGGCGGACAGCATCATTGCCTGCAGTCTTGAGAGCGTCCATGGCTGGCGAGTCAGATGTCCCACCTGACAAATTGTTTGCACCAAGAGCCTAAGAAATAACCAAAATCCTGACCCACCTCCTTTCCTGTCCATTTGGCCTTCAACTGACCTTTACCCAGAATTTCAAAGAGCTTGCCAGTATAAAATCCACTCAAGCACTGTGGACACTACAAAGATGATGAGCACTACGATGACAAAGTGGACCACGCCACTAACAACCAATTGCATGATCTTTTGTCATGGCAGATATCATAATTGGACTGCAAGCTTTGACCACAACAGGGTTCTTCTGGAGACAATCAGATTCACAAGGACCTAACATCAAAGAAAATGGCAAACCCTGGCAACCATAACTCTGCTGCAGCAACAGCAGATTCTCCAACATCATAGAATTCAGCAATCATCACAGTACACTGTAAGATTGAACCCCACCATGTACATATTCTTCTTTCGGAGACAAACCACATTCACAAATCACATTCACAATCCCTAACTGTAAAGAAAATGGCAAACCCAAACGACCATAACCCTTCAGCAGCAGTAGCATATTCTGTTGCAGACAGTCATCTTCATCAGGCATAGCAGTTGCCAGCTTCATAGACTTCAGGATTCTTCACATTTAGGGTTTCATCAAGTGGGGTGTTCCTCTTTGAATATTCTCAGCGCTTGCTTGTGTCTTCCATACACGAATGAAAGAATGACTGCCTCCATATCAGAGGAAGACAAGGGGAAAAAAATTCTAACACTGCGGTTGCTGCAAAAATTATCCCAAGAATGACTCTGATATACCATCACCCAGTTCCATGTGAACAACATCAAGGAGGATGCATCTATCCACATGGCTTCGGAACTGCTCGCAAGGTGTCTACCATGTTCTCTTCTACCCTGTTGATCCTTAGAAAGTGCCTCGTTCATGAATAACGACGGAGATTCAAGTCAAGAGTGTCTTCTTTTAGTGTTACACGGATTATGATGATAAAGAGAGGATTGAAGCTGTGTGCGGATTACCTTAACATGCACCAGAATACTGCAAAAGAAAGAATCACCAGAATACTGCAAAGGTAAGAAGAATCCTCTCTGGCTGCCAACTGCTTTAATGCAAAAGAAAGAAGAATCTGCTGCAAGCCACAACACTGGAGTCTCAGATGCAAAACGCAAGTCATGCAGAAGAGAGACTATCATACATGTATGTTACACAATTCAACAGAGGCCGGATCATTTCCTTAACAAAACTTGACAGAAGAAGAAGAAGAAGAAGAAGAAGAAGTGCTCTATTAGCGGTTGCTGGAGATCACAAAATGAAACAAATCCCGCAAGAAAAGCTGCGGGGAAAAAGCAATTCTATTCTGAAAGCAGAAAAGTACTTACCAGATCAAGTCTGAAACAACGCGATCGACTTCACCCTTACATCCCTGCTCAATGGACAAGAAGAAAAAAAAACCAGGTACAGACGCGCGTCAATTAGGGTTTGAGGCTTTAGGTTTTGAAGATTGGCGAAGAACAAGGGATGGGTTGGGTGTTGTTGTTGTTGCTTTTTGAAACTGCAAATGGGTGTTTGCAGTTGTGGGATGTGTGGGTGTTGTTGTTGTTGTTGTTTCTTGCAACACCCACCGAAGACGAGCAGCGTCGTCTCCTTCTCTGCTGTGCTTTTGTTGATTAGGTTTTTGTTGCAATGCTGCCCTTTGTGAGTGGGTTTGTGTGTGTTTGTTTTCCTTTCATAGTAGTAGTTGTGATCTGTTGCTTCTCCGATTGCCGTCTCTTCGACTCTACGTCTCTCCGTCTTTCTCTCGACTGTAAATACTACCAGGAATACCATGCATGAGCTTTGAACGTTCGCAGGAATCAAGCACGCAAAACTGCTGTGAAGAAGGTGCCGGAATTTCTTGTTGTGGTTTTGTGTAAGTCTCAAATGGATGCGGATGGGCGGCGTCGAAGACAATTCTCGGGGAGTCCGATTCCAGCATCCTCCTCCAGTAGTTTCTTCAATAAGAGGAATGCTCCTCCTCCTCCTCTTCGGGTCCAACCCTATGTTCCAGAGCCAGTTCATGACCCACCTCTGCCAGGAATGATCTTCGGATGCACCACTGAAACCTACCAGGAGTGCATGGCACGGCAGCTCTTTGGATTGCCAGAGCGGAACAAGAACCAGGTGTGAGAGAGACACCCATGCACTAAGAACCTATGTTCTTTTTTCTTTTTTACTTTGTGGGTCATCAAGCATGTGCACGACCAGAACCCTAGAAGTGGTTTTGAGAAAGACTTTGTGATAAACTGTGCACAGTGGTTGTTGCTGTTATGGGTTTGTGTCCAGGTGCTGCGGGTTGTCCCGGGCTCAAAGCTCTTCCTCTTCAACTACAGAGTGAAGGAAATGTCAGGGATCTTTGAGGCAACTTGTCATGGAGGCATGAACATTGTGCGGGATGCTTTCAATGGCTGGTTCCCAGCCCAGGTCTCACTACCTTCTCTCTGCAATCATCCATCCATCTAAAGAAGCCTTAGTGTTTGTATATGTTGATTTCACTACTGCTCCTCCTTGGGTGTGTCCATTGACTTCATATAAATCTATTATTGCTCTCTATTGCTCTATTAGGACAGTACACATTTTTCAAAATTGGTGCCTTTGGGTCCTTCAAAGCTTTGCACCCATTGTTGGCAGAGTGAATTGCCTGCTGCCTAAAGCTTATATTAGTCCTCCGAAAAAAACCCAGCCACACTGAATAAACTAACTCACAGATTAATTTTATTTTTGCTGTACTGCAGGTGAAGATTCAGTGCATAAGTGTGTGCCCTAATTTGCCAGCGAGTGTGTTCAAGGGAGCAATACTTGACAACTACTTTGACAATAGCAAGTTCAAGTATGATCTTACAGCAGTTCAGGTAGTTTCAAAACTCCTACAAAAGGGCCAAAGTTCTGCCTGTAACTTTCTCATCAGGAGGGAGGTGTCTTGTATGAATTACAACATCTGATCATCACAAGATAATTTCCAAGGTCTCACATTTTTGTTTGTTTTGTAAATAGGTAAGGAGGCTTATGGAGCTCTTCAAAATGAAGGCTGAATATGTTGCACGCCATCTAGCAACAGTCGACTATGACTACATCCATTATCGACAAAACCTTCAAGAGCTCAAATATGAGCAACCTCAACTTCAATCCAGAAATTCAAGAAAGGTTACCACATCATCTACTTCATTAGGAAAGATGTGAGGGATTCTTTGCAAGTGTTTGGGTTTGATACTGAGGGTCATATGTTTTAAGTACCAGTATTGCCCTCTGAAAGCTATTTGTACAGGCATAAAATCAGTGGAATGCATAGGTACACACAATGCTCTGTGCAGGAGGGTGCATTTGGCAGCTACCCGTTTGCGTCTACAATTTGCAAATTGTGTGGCTCTATCTATGTCAACCTTTATTGCCAAAACCTCCCAAAGCTGGATCTGAGCGTTGAGTATACAGTACTAGGTCAAGAGAAAGGACATGATATGTTATGGTGGTTGCTGCATGTGTGGGTGGATGTAATTACACCATGAAATATGGACTGTTGGTTTGTGTGATCATTCAGTATCTTGTATGTGCAGAGGATGGCTACAGAAGCTATAGAGGGTATGGCCCCTGAAGAGATGTCAGAGTCAGCTATCTGTGGTGGGTCAGCAACAACCAGTCATCGCTGTAAACCTGTACCCGTCATGAGAGTATCCACCTCTACCAGACACCGAGATCTGGAGCAGTCAGGCAGCCCAGGATCACCCCTCCGGAATCAAATAAGTCACAGAAGGCAACTCCACAAGAAAGAGGCAGAGTGGTAGTTGAAATTTGAAAGGGTCAGGATGTCAAAGTTGGGACCAGTACCATCAAGGTATTTTAGTACATACATCTGATACTACAGAGATTTTATGAGAACCAGAGAATTTCACCCACTTGCAAGGAAAAAGGCATGAGTATGTGTGCTCAGGATCCTGCTCTGGAAAGAAACTCACATTTCATAGCTTCACCTGCAACATGTCAGCTAAGTCCAGCAACCACTGTCAAGGCTGTGCCAAAATTTGTGGAGTTGACACAAGACACATGTGTTTTCACTGAATTGAGAACTGATCAGAAGATTCACAGTGATGGTCTGAGAACTGAGGAGGCAAACTTGGCAATTGAGCTGAATATTTGAGATGGTAATAATAGCATGGAAACTGGTCCATGATGTTGACAAAGTAGTGGTTGTGTCCACCACAGATGTTGATAACAAGCATCTGATGTTGAGGTGATGCAGAAACACAGATGTGTTTGATGGTTATACAGTTGGAAGAGAGGGAGTGGGAGGAAACTCAAGGCAGTAGTGGCTTTAGAGCTGAATGGTCCAGATAGTAGCAGGATGGAAAGAGGTAAACATGAAGGTGTTCTGGTCTAAGAGCTCTATTTGGTGGATGATGCCTGTACACCCTGTTGGAACAGACAAGCCTGCTGAACATGCAATGGATGCTGTGAGTTTTGGACTTAGGAAGAGTCGGAGAGACAAAAGAGACCCTGCCTGCAGGTTCAATAACCCACCAGACTCTGGAGAAGGTGGATAAGTTTTTTAATCATTGAGAAATCACCAGCTTGTGGACTTGGCTGGAATCCACATGATTTTGCTGAAATGGAAATGAAAACTAATGAGGGATTACCCTGTGCATGCATGTGAGAGTGATACATATGCTAAAAGATCAAAGCAGTCTTTTGCCAGTTATGGGAAAGACAGACAGCATTGGAGGACACAGCTATTTCTCCCTGGGGTCTTGACAAAATTCACAAAGGAAACAGAGCAAAAGGTGCTAGAATCCAGGGTTTCTGTTATAGCTGTTGAGAACAGTACCCTGGCTGCAGAAAGCAAACCTGAAGTCAATGATACTGTTGTGAGTCATTGTGTCATCAACAGATACGCAACAGTGGGAGTGCTACAGCTGAAGGTGGAGGCAGCTAAAGATTCACAAGGGAAAACAAGTTTTTCACCTCACAAATCAGAAGCTTGCTCAATTCTTTGAAGGAATGGACATGTAATTGGAGGTCTTATAGTCTTCCATGGTAGGTGATTACCTCGCAGTTCGGAAGGTGTTGTGTTAGAGCTTGATTATGCATGTACTTGTGATGTGGGTTCAGCCAAAGAAGGTAACACTGTACCTTCAGTATCAGACAACTGAAATAATCTGAGACTGTCCTTGATTGCAATTGTCATCATTTTCCTTCTTCCATTGCTTTCTACTAGCAGTAGCAGCTAGTATGTAGGTGACAATTTTTGTAAAATTTTATTTCTCCTTGTTTACGTTGCAGCTGTGAAGGATCCTACAATGACAGGTTGCGGAGCAGCATCTTCTGGTCATCCAGAGGACAATGCTGAGAATGTCCATAGAGCTTGCATTAACAATTGAAGAAGAGGGAGAGGGAAACTATGCTGAGGTTGCTGCTGGTAAGTGGGCACTTGGAAAATGAGACTGCTGTATCACTCCCCTGGAAGTTGCTGGACAGGAGTCTGGAATCTGCTGCTCCAAGGTTTCGACTTTCCTGTACAGGGCAATGAAGAGTTCTGCATATAGGTTGTGTCATGTATTTGAAAACAGATGGGCTTATCTGCAGTTATATCCCAAGGAGCATCAGTTATGTTCTGCTGAAGACTGGCTAACAACCAGCTATTTTTCTGACTATGGTTGCATTTATTTCTCCGTGCATTTGTTATACACAATGAGGATAAAGCTCATACTACCCACCAATGAAGCAGTGGGTGAAGCTGTTTTATGAAGGATATCACTGTGTAAGTTTCTCTCTGCTCCAAGCAATTGCAGCACATTCTGCCAGAAAGACAGAGTGGGTGTGCAGGAATATTTCTGTCCCTTCACCTTAAAGCTTCAAATCTTGGCTTTCTGCCAGTTTGATATTAAGTTTTTTACTCAAGTTTGGGCCACACAATATCCCCTTTGTGCATACAGTCTATTTTGCACAGTTCCAGAAATGGGTTTCACAGCCAAAAGCTACAGAGCCCATTAATTTTGTTTGATCGTGGGTACTTGGAAGTTATTTTTTACTGACAACAAAGTGGTGCCATTTTTGTCCAATCGACAATTTTGACTCCTGAAATAGTTTTTACTGATTCTTCTCAGGATGGAATCATGCGTGAGAGATGTACAGCATTGCGCATTGGTGCTGTTCATTCATTATATGGGGCAAACTTTGTGCTGGTGGTGCCAGACATCTTGAGGTAATGTTTGAGGTCATGAAAGCAATGAAAACTGTATGACAAAAAAAGGAACATCAAGCCAAGGCATTGTTGAAGCATCATTCTTAACTTTGACTGGGAGTAGCTAGTCTGAGAAAGATGCACAGTGGAGGACATAGTGGCTTTTAGAACTAGGAATTTGATGGTTTGTGGGATACCTGCAAAGATGGCAACTCAGAGAAAATTTGCTTATAATTTGGACTAACCAAACGTTCTACATTTGTCTTGCCATTGGTTTTCCCCTTGCTTCTGGAAATGCAACAGAAACTCAAGATGCAGATTTTGGATGATGGCTTACTGAGATTTCAGTCGGATTATGGTTACCTATGCCCACAGTTGGGAGAGCTGAGGTCAGCAGGTTGTCATGGCAGCTTGTCACTGCTATTTGGGATGAAGATGATGGTCTGACGCTTTGTGAGCAACTTTCATGAGGTTATGAGAGCACACAATGCCAAGTTACCAACAAGGCTATAAGTTCCAATCCTCCAATGTCACTTTGGGGTTTTATATCTCCAACATTATCCGCTTAGACCTTTCTCACTTCAGGGTTTTCAATTTCTTCATGAAATCATCACACAGAATAGATGAAATTTGACTATAGATAAAACTAGGTTCATAGATCAAATTGACCATCCGGATGCGATTGGTCATGTGGGTGAGTTGAATTACATGGATGACTTTCAATGGGGACAATAAGGAACTTCAATAAAGAGATTAGCCAAGGGTAGAACTCATTAAATTTGTATAGGTCAAGTTCAAACAATTGAATGACCATATGAATGCATTTTGATGAAATTATACATTGATGGTGAATTATTATAATATGGATCTCAAACATTAAAGTTGACCCTGGGGATGATGAGAGCTACCACATGTGCTTTTGCAGCAGCAGATAATGAGTTTTTGTTCCCCCCAAATGACTTGAGCACACACACATCACATATTCAGTAAAGAAATCTTAAATTGTCCTCACCATCATTTTTGTAAAACATAAACTGGGTTTTGGTTATCACTTGGTTGTGATGGTCTGACCATCAGATGACATTTCAACAGATCGTGGGATGGAAACCGACTATCAGGAAAAGTCTTGTACAACAACAGTGTACAGCTCATTTGCAATATAACATCTGACAAGCTCGATGTTTTGTTTCAAAAGCTTGCCAGCAAGAAAGAACTCCAGATCAAAATTCACAAGCTCATCACCACCTTTGTGTCTAATTCATCATTGTGGAAGCCCCCAGCCCATGACTTTGATGATGTCTCTCTAGATCTGCAACTTATGGTTGGTCACAAGCCACATTAACAGCACTTGTTCTTCCATAGCTCACTCGTCTTGTAGAAGGGGCAGCTATTCACTAGTGACGCTAAAGTTCGCATCTATTTGGCTATGCCTTGTTACACTGTTTACAGCTGGCTGGGATTGTTCCACATCCAAGTGTGCAGCCTCAGGCGCTTGTAATGGATTTGAAGCACCCCTGGGCTGCTCAAGGAAAACAAATTGATGGTCTCCTCCAAGTGGGACTTATGATAGAGCTGCTGGAAGTTTTAGTAGAAGGGATTTTACAAAGAGAGAAAGAATGATCTACGCATGTTCTGTGGCAGATGCTTTTATGTATGGGTTCTATAGCTAGAACAATCAATGCAACCCTGAACAGAGTTGAAGTCCATATTTTTCATCCTGACATGGTCTGATGTGGGTTGCAATCCAGTTTGATTGTTGTTTGCTCATTGGAACATTTCCACACTCCAACTGCTTGACAAAGGGATAATGCAGACATGGCTCACTGGACTGACCCAGCCAACAGGCTGGCCCCGTGTGGTCATCCAAGTCGAGTGCGAGGAAGTTGAAAATCACTGGATGTAAACCTCCAAGTCCTTGTGCAACATAACCAAATGTGGACCAACTACTGGTTGCCAACTTGTTGCTAAAACTAAGAAGCCAAATTTCCATCAAAGCTTTCACTGCCTGCTCGTAAGAGTCGTTCTCAACACCATCATGACTCATCATGTGAACACTCACCACTGTGCCATCTTCAGTGCCATGCTCAAGATACAGGTTTCGCAATTTCTCATAGTATTGCATGTGCAGTGATGTTACTAACACTGCTGCACTTGTCCTGCTGCTGCTGCTGCTGCTGCTGCTGCTCTTGGCACCAGTGTCAGCAGGAGGTTTCAGTTGCTGCTGCTGCACTACTACTACTGGCTCCTCGTTATGCATTGCAGGCCTGGGAAGCAAGTGGTGCTTCAGGGAGCAATTCATGATGAGCTCTTGAACTGATTCGGCCAAGGTAGCATTATCAGCATTCAAGTTCCGTCGTACCTGTAATCCAACTTGCATCATCGAGGAAGCCAGATATGACTCATGGACCCTTTGTATCCGTGCCCAGATCTGGTTCTGAGGGAGACACAAGAACCTGGTGAGTTGAGTGAAAACCAGAGACGGATCTGGGAACCATGGAGAGAGTAAGGACCAGAAACTGGGTATCATGAAGAGGCGAGGCACGTAGTACTGGTTACTCTCCCACCCAATCCACGTGACATTCTGCAGGCCTTCTTGCTGAGTTGCTGCACAAAAAAATCTCTGATCAGCTCGGGTTTGCTCATGCCTGAGGTTAATCCTCACTGCACTCACATTTTGAAAGCCACGGTGCATTGCATCCTCCAAGTTGGGAGCCCCCCAAACCTCATCCACAAATCCTGGTGGAAGCAACCAGGAAGAATCCTGGAAAGGCTCACACAAGAGTGCTGCTAAATGGCCTCTTCTTGCATCTATCACTAGAGCTCGCTTTGTCACCATGGCATAGGCGAATGCTGAGACTAGTGACAGCAGTCGGTTGCCCAGTCCTTCATAGCCTTCAAGATACACCAAGTACCGACATTCGGTTTTCACATCAGAACTACCATCACCATCATACAATGCACAATGAGAGTGCATCCTGGTGTACTCCTCCAGAGCTTGATCTAGCAACCCAGACCTAGGAAATTGATGGGCAGAGTCTCTGTACATCTCCTGCTGACCTCTACTTGTGCAAGTGCTATCTACTATGGAAGAAAGAAACTGAGGTCGGTTTGCTGCTACTACAGGTGAAGGAACAAGCTTGAGTTCAGTTGATGATAAATGGTTCTTTGCAGAATTGTGGCCTGTTGCCACCCCAGTATGTGTGAGAAGAGGTGGGTTCGAGAGAGGGTTTGATGATGACAATGACGACATGAGCAGCTGCTGCAATGGTGGCTGTTGTGTCTCATGGTGTGAAGAAAACCATGGATCCACCAACAACTTCAGCCGTGACACTGCCACCATTGCCACAATTGCACTCATGATCAATGCCAGAAGAAATCTCATGGTTCGTACATTTCGAAGAAACTTGGATTTCCCCCCCACCTCCAAGCTCAGTGACCTAGCAACACCCATAATCCCCTCCTCCACTGCTGATACACTTCTTGTCATCCCGAATTCCATGCTTCCTCCAACTGTTGCTGCTGCTGCTGTCACCATCAATATCTGCCACACTGGGGGGGGTAAAAAAACAAACAATCTCAGACTCTACTTCAACTTTTGTTAGAAATTCCTCAATCAGGAAACTGTTGTAAAAAATACCCTAAATTGTCTCGTGCAAGCAAGCAAGCATTGAAAAAACTTGCGCTTGGAGAAGCCTGCTCTTGGAAAGGCAAGCTCTTAGACTGATCACTGGATTTGTGTCTTCTATGGATATGACAGGCATTCAAAAGCTTTTCTATAGATGAGTTGATTCTCTGTGTACATGACCCACAAGCAAAATGAGCTTGATGTTGTGGCACAAGTGAATATAGATCAGCAGTGCAAATCGCAGAAAAAAAACTAAGTCTTCAAAAGCTTAATAGATTGTCATCCTCATCACCCACCATAGTTTCACAAAATGTTGCATCAACGGAATTTTTTTCCCCCTAGGAAATGGCACATTGTTGAGGCCAAGAAAAAAAAAGAAAAAAAGAAAAAATGCAGCTAACCTGTTGCTGCCCTATTGTGTCTCCTCCTTCTCTTTTTTCAGCCAATCCTCCATTACTAGCCTGATGATTCTTCACTGGTGTGCCGAAAATCCTTCCGTTTTTCACAGTTTTTTCTCTCCTCCTTTGTGCAGTTTTCCTTCTCAGAGTTCTTCAGTAAGAAGAAGAAGAAGAAGAAGAAGCCACCCACAGTCTACCCATAATCTCTCTCAACTCCTCACACAGCAGCTACAGCAGCTCCAATGGACCAAACCCATGTCTGCTTTCCGCCCACCCAGCTCCTGTTTCCCCCTTCAGCTTAATTTCTGCTCACAAAATGCTGAAAGAACCTCTCTGTCTTGGTCTTGGTCTGTGTCTGTATCTGGACTTCTGGGACCTCCACAAGCTCCCAAAAAGGTTGGCTTTTCAAAGACAAGTCTGCTGATGAGTTGCAAACACACGCTTTCTCCGATCTTTTTTTTTCGCAGATCTTTTTTCATGCGAGACTGAACAGCAGCAGCAGCAGCGCCAACAACAACAAAAACTTAACTTCTTTGAAAAGATAGATGGAAAAAGCTTGTCTCAGTTTCCACCACAGTTTCCCAAAACCAAAAAAAAAGAGAAAAAGAAACAAACTTGTTAAAAGCTTGAGGAGGAGTAGGCCTTGAGAAATCTATTTGGATTCAAGTAAGATCCCAACAGACAAACAAACCAACCAACCACAGTTTCTTCTTCAACACAGCACAAGACTTCTCACAACCAAATTCTCCAAAAGGAGAAGAAGAAGAAGAAGAAGAAGAAGAAGAAGAAAACTTCACAACAACAACGAGAACATCACTCTTCACTCGACCAAAACAAAAGCTTCAAAAGCACAACTGAGATCAAAACTACTGATATCAAAACTCTACTGTCATTTCTCTTGACAAAAACAGCACCCAACAGTTTTTTTTCCTTCTCTTCCTACCAAATTATTCATTCCAGAGAAGCAAGCAAGCTCTAGCTACTTACTGAAAACAAACAAACAAACAAACAAACAAACCAACCAAAATGAGAACAACAAAAACACAAACTTTTTCACATCAAACCCACAACAAAACCAACCCCATCTCTCTCTCTATCTCTATCTCTCTCTCTCTCTCTCTCTCTCTCTCTCTCATACACACACACACACAAAACCATCACACTGGGTGGGTGTTGTAGATCTGCTTACAAACAAATTTGCAACTTTGGTTGCAAATCTTCAATGAACTTTGGTTTGCAGATCTAATCAAACTTTTTTATTTTTATTACAACAACAACAACAACAACAACAACAAAAAACAAGCCCAAAGATGTAGGCTAGATCATAATGGTTGCACAACAACAACAACAAAAGCAAAACACACCAAATCCTCCACTAGCCTCTACATACTTAGGTACATTGATTGCTGCAGCAGCTGCAGCAGGCAGAAGAAGAGAGTTGTTTAGAGAGATAGCCTAGAATAGAAAGAAAAACCCAAAAACATCCCAAAAAACAAAAAAAAGTCAGAGAGGAAAAATAGAAAAAAAAAAGAAAGAAAAGTGTCAGAGACTCTCAGAGAGTGTACAATAAATAAATAAAATATTAAAAAAGTAATTTTAGAACTAAGGATATGAAGCCAAAAATAAAATAAAACTGCAACAAAATAGGCCAAAAAAAAAACTATAAATTAGAAAAACAATAAAATATTGTGAGTACTTTTCACTTACTCACTCATATATTATGATTCATACTAGTGGGTACCTGTGACCTTTGGACACTGTGAAGTCCCCCAGTTTCTTTGATTCATACATACACTGTAGATTCTGTACAGTAGGATTTTACATAATAATATTATGGGAGTTGGAATTTGGTGATGATGATTTTTTATTGGGCATTATTATTACTTTAAGTTGTTGTGATGGAGAGACTCTTTTGGTTGAGAGTAAAAGTGTGAAAAAGTCCAATCATCACAAACAAAACCTGGAAAAGAATAACAAGCAGCTTCATCTCTCATCAGCTGACTTCTAAGTCCACAGTCTTCATACTGAGTTTCATATTGAGATTTAATAAAATTTCCCTACTTTATGGATATCACTAAAAAGAGGAGGGGTTACGAGCTGAAAGGAGGCCCAAAGAGAGTGTGAATTTGCAGAGATATCTCTATTAGTTTACACTCGTATACTCTCTAACTGTTAGAGTAGTGTTTTATATATTGGAGCTTTTTTTTTTAAAATTAGTATTATTATTATTATTATTATTATTACCGAAATGTGGGTGTGTTGTTGATTTTGTTCTTGTTGTTGTTGTGGGAATGTTTTTTTATGGGTATCTTTTTAATGGGAAATTTTGTGCAGATATGTATTACATAAGTAGGGTGAGTGTGGTCATGTGTAGTAAGAGTGGAATTGGAATGGCGACCGACCACCCACGTGTCCATCATCATCATCAAGTAAGAAGTGTATGTGGAAAAATCCCACATCACTTACTTACTTCAATTCCATCTTCAATCCCGCCTCTTCAATCCCCTCTTCAATTCCATTCTTCAATCGGCATCATATATGACGATGATGCCACATGTTGAAATGTCAAACCAAAAAATTCCTTGACCATGGTCAAAAAGAAAGTATTCAACGCGGAGATGCAAAAACCATACATTGTGCAACCATCACGCAAAGACAAAATTTCAACATCATTTTTCTTCTTCTTCTTCTTCACACTATTGAATGAGGATAAGTAATTCAAACACCCATATTCATTTTTTTGGCATGCAAATGTGCCATCACTGCCATCACCCCCGAAAGATTAATTTCACCATCAAACTTTTTTTTAAAATTTTAAAAATCCCTTTGTTTAAATGAATGAAACAATACAATCCCCCCCCCCACCCCCCCCTCCTCTACATGGTATTCAACAAAGAAAGAGGTGAGTCAAATACAATGTAGGTAGTATCTATTATCACACCTCGCAGCTCACCGTAACAATTGCATAATAATTTGTATCAATAATACAAAGTCAAGGTTTTTTTGGAGAAGTTTGGTCTTCGTGTTATGACATTGCATTGCATTATTCATCACGTTCATTTGCATTGCAGCCCCATTTTAGATACTAGAGTGTTATACAATTAAGACAAAGTCAAGGTGTTTAGAGAAGTTTGCTCTTCGTGTTATGACATTTGGATTCCATTGCAATCATCACATTCATTCAATCATTCGGAGCTGAGCAGATACAAGCCCCACCCATATCACCCCATATATGTATATCTATGCTATCTCGCCATAGAGATAGCCATTAGATACCCATAGCATAGATGATGATATGGGCATATGGCGATAGCATCATAGATATGTGCAGCTGTTCTTGTTCTCCTCTCAAAATAGATAGGACCAAATGTACGATCTATTATTAGTTTTTTTTTTTGGGCAAACATTTGGAAATAAAATGCAATGATTTTTTTTTTAATAACAAAAACTCCAAAGGTTAGATATGTAATTGGAAAAGTCCTTCGAATCACAACATAACAATTATTTATAATGTAGAGCTCGCAATTGGAAGCAAGAATTAACGATGAATTAATCACTTTTTCATGGAAGTATTTGTTACTTGTTGCTTTGCATTCCAATAATGCTTGTTGGTAATATTGAAAATAAAATTGTATTTGAAATCTAAATGATTACAAGAAAGACACAAATATCCATTGGAATGGCCCCAAAAATAAAAGACCATCGTTGGAATATTATGGATGCATTAATATAACTCGTAAACTAAAAATCTAAAAGGATGAATAAAATGAAATACAACAAAGTTGACAACATGAAAAACGTTCTTCGATTTTCTCAAATTGGGTCTATGCTCAAAGCTTAATGGTGCGAAATCAAGTGACACTATAAATAAGTCAAGAATTCCTTAAAGCTTGTGTGGAAGTGTGATTAAATAACAACATAAGATTGTTTATTATTGTGGAATTCAAGAGGAAAAAAAAAATCAAATCAAATCAAATCAAAAATCAAATCAAACTATATATATATATAACTATGACAAGGACTTAAAAGTTGGATATAAAGATATGAAACAAAACATTAAACTACTTTGAAGGTTAAGGGCAAACTTTATAGTAGCCTTATTTTTAACAAAATTAATCAACCCACTAGAATATATTGTGTCAACCCGAAGAGGAATGTTGTTGCTTGGAATTTTACATTGCATTCTTCTTCGAATCAAACATTAAAAATGTTGGGTACATGACAAAAGGTTACACACAAGAGTCTAGATA
>Ga0116228_10000922_pt1 | contig 23693 bp, 20 predicted proteins | sample S1TSphfallax_2_FD_89694 | JGI IMG/M metagenome (GOLD analysis project Ga0116228, IMG submission 89694) | Host-associated microbial communities from peat moss isolated from Minnesota, USA - S1T2_Fc - Sphagnum fallax MG | ecosystem: Host-associated > Plants > Peat moss > Unclassified | place...
ATTCTTTGCAAAAACAATCCCAAAAATGAAAAGGTTGTAACTTTGTGCATGTTGAATTGAATTCTTACAACAAAATAATCCTACAAATAACTAATGTTTTACAAATAAAAACCTAACATCTTACACGGTTTAGCTATTAAGATCTAGCACCAACATGTTTGCCTTCGAATTTTCAATTGGTACAATTCTTTTCTAAAATACTTTGCATCTCCCAACACATTGCGATCACCATTACAAGAGATGAATTGGCACAAATATTTGACTTGACACTTGCAAGAATAAGATATCTAAAATCAAGTTGTGACAAAAACTTTGAATTCGGAACAAGCAACTATTGTAAGCTTGTATCCCTTAATTTTCATTTTGACACTAATTTAATGGTTGACTGTTAACAAATGCACCATTTTCTTGGCATTTAAAAAATATAATCATTAGATAATAAATTTGAAGTTTGAAACCTTAGTGTTGCAAAAAGCCTAATGAGATTATTGGGATCTAATTCGTTCCTTGATGGATGCCCTAAAAATTTATGATATGTTCACATATCAAGAGATTGAAACCCTTGGACCTTTGGTCATTCAACTCAATTGTTTTGCCCATCGCTTCATTCAAATCACATTCAACTTCTCACATTTCAACCAATGTTGGGTGGTTATGGCATTTTTAACATAACCTCTAGTTCTAGCTCTACATCACCTCAATGTGAGTTGATTTCAGAAAGAATACAATAAATAAAGATGAAAAATATGAGAAACAAAATGCCACATCTTACAATAATGTTAAATTCCAATATATATATATAACACATTTGTTTGAACCAAGACCTATTACCAAATGCAAAAACCACATTATATTGTCATGTTGTAAACAAAACGATAAGTAGAAAGAGAAAACATCCCAAAAATCACAATGGATGATTGAAATCAACAAAGAGAATTACTTACCATAGTAGGCTAGCTTGGTAGCTTAGACATCAATTATATTATTGTAAATTGAGAAATGTTGAAATTTTCAAGAAATATTTTTTTCAAAGAACAAAATTTTGGTAAGGAAAATAAATAATGTTTGAGAATATTTTAAAATATTGTATTTTTAGTAGGAAATGTTCAAAACGAGATGATTCTTTGACACTAAAATGTTGAACCTACCATGGTACTACATTATGAAAAAAAACACAAAACAATTGATTGCCATGAATTCTTTGGGGTGAAAGCATGATAAAAATAGCCAAAAAAGTAGCTCCACTACACAAAAATTAGGGGTCTGCAAATAAAAAATACAAAAAGTAAATGAATTTGTGAAATTAATATCAATTTTTTTGGACACATTTTATTTTCATTATTGTTGGCATTGGTTTCGAAAGCTAAATTGATCTAATTATGTTTTTCCAATGTAGTTGCAAGTATTTGAATTAAACCTTTAATTTTTGACAATTTCAAATTAAAATTTCATATATTTGAAAGTATCTTAATTTTTTTTGCAAATAATGTTTTTTTTTCCTAACCCTCAAAAACTAACATAATTTTTGGGCTTATTTTTGGGGTACTTTTTCAAGTCCAAATCATATGGTACAAATTATTTTAAGAAGCTAAAGGGGCCAATGAGAAATCTAAAGGTTCCATTTGATTTGAGATTTTAAAGGAAGGTTAGAAGTTTTGAAAATTATTTTTCTCTATTTTACAAGTAGAAAAAAAAATAACAAATAAATACCAAATATTTTGCTTGCACCTTTCAACTTTATTCAACAAGCCAATTGGACACCATCCACAATGTAATTGTCAATGTCCAACCGACTAAGTTTCCTTTCAGTTCAATTATTAAGGTCCAACTAACCAGCTTTCCTTTTATTTCAATTTTTGCTAATTTTTTTAATTATAAAAAACAAGAAGACTAACGAAGAAAAGGTATGAGAAAAGACATTTGAACCTTCATATTTCTCATTGAAAAATGTAAGAAAAAATGTTTGTAACAATAATAATAAATAATTTGTTGCTTGTAATTATTTCTAGATGTCACCATTGTAGCCATAACATTACATGATTATTACACCCCCTATTCTCTTGATTGTAAGCACCTGGGGAAGAAGTTAGCTTCATCCAAAAAACAAGAAATATCAAGAATCGAATGAAATACAAAAATATGTGTGTTATTATCTTTTATAAGTGGATTTGTGTTAAGAAAGCAAATAATTTGCATTTATAATAAAGAAGGGTGACAAGACCATTATATTATTACTACAAGTCTGCTTGAAATAAAAAGATGGAGAAGATTGTGAACAATGTTGGGAAAGGAATGTTATATATTATTTTTTCCGAGAAATACAAGAAAGATCAATTCCGGGAATGTTGAGGCCTACATATTGTATGGGGAAATTAGCTAAGTCACAATTGAAATGGAAAGGAGAAATGGAGGTAGATCAATATCACAATTTATGAATATGCAACAACTATTTTTTAAATTTAGAATCATGGCATTGTTCAAAGTGAAGAAAATAGTATAAAAATTAATTTTGACATTTTTTGTATGGTTTGCAATTTTTTTTGCAATCATGGTCTTGTTCAAAATGGAGGAGGGTTTGTTATTATAGGTTTATTTTTGTAATAAATGACAACAGAAAAAAAAACCTAGATGCACATGAAGGTTTTTAGGTTTCACCATATGGAAATAAAGTAAATTTATGAGCAAATTTTGTTTCAATTCAAAAAATATGTTATGAAACCAACTTTGCAATATGAAGGATGATTTATGGATTACATAACATGTGTCCTCTCCCATTTCATATAAATAGGTGGAATGCAACACCAAGTACACTAAGGAAAATTGAAGGGGATTGAGATTCAACTTGCTTTGAACTCTAAATCCAAGCACATATTTGCGAAAAAGTCCCCAACAAATATTGAATTCAAGGTATACTCAAAAGAAGGAATGACAAATATTGACTACGTATATAAAAAACAAAGATCATATGCACTATTAGGACTAAAGTCATGAGATGTTTTGGTGCAAAAAAAAATGCTTACTGAAGGATGAATGTGACATGTTTCAACTTTTCATATGGAATGTATGCATATCATCAAAAGACTTTCAAAATTTTCAAATTAGCCATGTGCAACACTCAAAGTGTGTGTGGTGTCCTTCTAGACACCAAGGTTTTTAATTTCTTCTCCACTTTAATTTCTACCTTCATTTAATACAAGACAAATTTCATGAAATTCATTTTGTTTGATCTAACATTACAATTTCTTGCATATCTTCAAACATATTTAACATTTGTATTTAATATTGGAAATACTCATGGTTTTTTTTCTCTAGCATGACATTACATTTTGCTTATATGTTTTTTATTATGTACAAGACACAATTATGGGTTAAAATTCAAGCACAATGTAAGAGATTTTGTTAATATAAAACTCAGGTGCAATTCATTAACTTAAATTATTATGTAACTTTAAAAATGAAATAGGTTCCCATCATTCTATTCATTTCACCTTTTGTAAAGTTATGTTATTATAAGGTTTTATATAATCATCATGTTTCATTATTAATTAACATAATTCATTATAATAAATAATATTTGTTTGCTGTTATTGTTTTAAATACTTTAGGCTATTATACCTTAAGTTATGTTAAGTTTTTAGGTTATTCGACCACCCTAGGTTATTTAGGGTTATTTTCAACTATTATACCCCATGTTATTTTAGGTTATAACCTAAATTATTCTAAGTGATTATACTTTAGATTATTTTAAGTTATTTAAAGTTATTTTCAACTATTATACCTTAAAGTATACCTTAGCTTAAAATTACATACTTTAAAATAACCAAAAAGAGTTTAAGGTGGTTTAGCCTGAAACAACCTAAGATAAAATAACCTATAATAATTTAAAACGGATGAGCCTAAAATAATTTTAAGGGGAATAACTTAAAATGGTCGAAAATAATTTGGAATAACCAAAAATATCCTAGGGTGTAATAAAATAAAATAGTTAAAGGTGGAATAACCTAATGTAGAATAACTTAGAATAATTTTAATAAAATGTAGGTTTTTGGATTATGGAATGTGTAGATGTGCACGTGTGCAAATGTTTTGAATAATTTGGCAAGATGGTTAATGTGGAAATCAAGGTGGTGCATATGTGGCATTAATTTGGCACAACAATGATGTGGGAGGGGTGCCAAAATGTCGACGTGTAAATTAATGTGGCATTAGGTGACATGGTGTTGATGTGGTGCATTAATGACATGGAATTGGGTGGATGGTATGAGTACGGTGTCAATGTGACACATTGGTGATGTGGTTATTAATGACGTGGATATGGGTGGTGAATCATCGAAACCATGTTAATGGGTTTGTGGAGATGATTAGGAGAATCAATAGCAATGGGTGATGTGGAAATGAGCCAAAGCTTATATATATTGATGTCATGTATTGCTTCAAATAACACATTCATTTAGTGATTTGATTTTCTTCAAAAAAATTCAATATTGAAAAATTTGTAAATAAGTCATGACCTTCTTAATCATTTTGAACAAAAATTAACGTATGAATTTCAAGTTGTGATTTTAGACTTATCTATTGGTTATTTCACCATTTTTATACATGGAATTGTGAGGTTGAAGGTTTTAGAAGCTCATCACTTATATCAACACTACTGTTATTTATAGGAAAATCGAAGGTAAAAACGAAAAATCCCCCACAATTAAAATTAAGGTTTGTTCATTCATACTCTTTGTGTGTCCTTGACTTGTCATGTTTGGATGTTCTTGGTCTTTGCTTGTTATATGTTTGCATTTAGGTGAAAATCTTTTAAGGTCTACCATAAAGGATGAAAAAGGCCTAGTCCTTATTGTAGTCCTTTTTTGCCTTATATTTTGATCCTCATAATAATAATGAATCAAAAGCTGTCAAAATTTTCAGAATGACTATATTTTAAACCATTACAATTTTAGATTCCATCATAATCATCCACAAATGTGTTTTTACATGGTAAAAAAAGACTAGGTAAAAAAGACAAAAAATGATGACATTATGACAAGATTTTGGTACACCTTAAAGAATTTGGACCCCTTTGAAATTCCATTGAAACACATAATCTTCTTACATTTTAGAAAATAAAATTATTTCAAGTGGCTTGAAAACAATGGTGAACCTTTTATATTGGGTGTGCAAGGCATGGGTTGTGAGATGTCATCTCAATGATTCGGTTGTCTATCATGACAAATAATGTTTTTAGGTGTTCATGATGCAAAGTAGTGTCTTGAAGGTTCGGTCTTCAATGATTTTCCTTATTTTTCCATGTGGTTCATGTTTCCCATGAACCATCTTTCTTTTGTTTAGTTACCATGTTTTTTTACAACAAACCTACAAAGATTGCAAATTGAATTTCTAACTTTTTATCGTAGAGCTTTAATGTTGTTTGATTAATCAATAAAACATATGCTTGTAGCAAGTTTGCTACAATGTCCACCTGTGTATTCCATGGAATGTCATGTGGTTTAGGGTTTTTTAATGTTGTTTGTTTACAAGTAATGTAGTTTAATGTTTCATAACACTACTAAAAACATTGACCTATTCCATTGAAAACAACCATCCAAATGGTTGTTGATGGAAACATTAACGTGAAATATCTTGGGTGGATTCAACCATTAATTTCCACTATAGTGGATGTTAGGTGGAAAATTCTTATTTGATTACACTCTCGTATGTACACCTAATGTTATTTTAAAATTTTTCACCTTAACTTATTTTAGGTTATTTTAGATTTTTTTACCCTATGCAATTTAAAGCAATTTAGGGCTATTTTACCCTAGGTTATTATAAATTATTCTACCTTAAGTTATTGTACTTAAAGTTATAGCCTATAACAACTTAAATTATATTATATTACATTAACTTAAAATAGAATAAATTAGAATAACCTTAAATAACTTAAGGTGAAAAAAATTTAAATAACCTAAGATGGATTAATTTGGAGTAACCGAAAATAAGTTAAAATAAAATAACCTAAAATAGTGTAAGATGGAATAGCCCATAATAACGATGAAATCGTGATAAAATATGCCACCGAAGTTTCCTTTTAAAAAAAATTGATAAATCAAACCTTAATATGTTGAACTTAATGAATACTATTTATTTCAATGAATATTTTAAGTTATTCCACCTTAAAGGTTTAAATAACCTTTGTTGTAAGATTGAGAGACGAAGGACCATCTCTCAATCTTACAACAAATTGATTGTTGATATTGCAACAATTCAACATTTGTTCAATTTGTGCACCCCAAATTTTGCCAATTATTGAACATTGTGAGCTTTTTTGGCTCCTCACAATAGGAAGAAGGGAGAGGGTGTTGTACCTTTGCTAGTACAAGGCTTAGTGAAAACTATTAATTCAAACACAACTAACGAAACTCTTGCCACGAGATTTGAATATGTTGTGAGTTGAAACCTATGTGAGCAAGGTTATGTGATTGTGACACATTACATCACATTGAAGTTGTTTTAGTCATCAAAATCATGGAAGTTTGTGACATGTATGGTCGAATGATCTCTACAGGAGGCAAACCTTTCACCGTTTAATTCTTTAGAAACTTTGGAATTGGTTTTGTCATGTATGCTTGTTGTTCACAACAAAACTAACAATTTTTGAGTCTTTTTCAAATTTTGCCAACTTAAGTGTTTCATGTGTTTCAAACTGCTGTGAATCTGCTTCACCAAGGCAAAGAAGGGCAAGATTTTATGGTCTTTTTCATCATGGTGTGTTTTTATCACATGTGCTGTGTCCATTCTCCATCATGTTCTGTTGCCCTCATATTTCCTCCTGTGAAATATATCTATTGTATCCTGTGAAACCAGTTGTGCCTGGTGTTGGTAGACTTCATTCTATTGCCTCTCTTATTTCTGTTCTTTCTCTATTGTGTCGTTGCAAGCTACCTGCATCCAAGAGTGAACACCTGCTGAGCTGCCTGCATCCAACAAGGTGCTGGACTTGCTGCCTCTCCCCCTCTTATATGCACCCTTTCTTCTCTGTATCCACACAAGTGGCCAAACCCTTCCCAAACCCCTCTAAGTTTTGTCCTCTATTGTACATCTTTCCAGACCCCTTGCTACCAACACCGGCTCAAACTTCTTTCTGTTACTTCTTACTCCTGCCTTACCACATCCCATCACCTCTCTTGTTTTCCTTACTACTACTAAGGTCTTCCCTGTTCACTCATGGCTCACAGCTGTTACAGCCTGACACAAAATTATGTAAAATCTATGCTTAAAATTATCTGCCAGTCTCCCCCTGTTGTGAGATCTTTCAAGACATCTGCCTATTGGACATTCATTCAAGGAAAACAAATAAAAACTGCAACTGACAGAGAAGAGGTGCTGTTATCTCTTATACTCAAGCCTGAAATAACCTTATGCTAGGAACTCCAAAATTAACCAGGTACTCAAAGTTTTGTGAATTCTAATGAAAATACTTCATTTTCTTCCACTGTGTGGCATGATTTCTCTAATGAGCAGAATTGACAATAGCATGGGCAATAGCAGCACTTGCCTTCTCTGTCAACAATGGCCCAAACTTGTGGCTAAGTGGAAAACATGGCTTATGAGCATTTTGGTTTGCAACTTCCCTTCTTTGTGTGAAGGCACCAGCTGCCCACAAGGCCTGATTTTTCTCTGCATGTCATGACAACATTATGATTAGCAAGTAACATAACATGACCAGGGTATGGCATTCGTTGTGTTTGAGAGTGTGTTGTGCTATTGACACTTGATGTGGTTATGATACTTCCCTGGCACTACTTCTGTTTGAGGATGTGTTGTGCAATTGACAATTTGAGTTCATAATCATTCAAAGGACAGAGCCATTTCACGGTTCTTACGGTCTCGTTCAGAGTTGCTGGTGGTGCCTTGCAGCTTGGGTCGTTTCAAAGCAAGGAGTTCACGATAATGGCAGAGCCGGCTGGCCTGCAAGCTCCGCGCTACGGTGACGACCAATCTGCTGACGTACTTCTTCATGTGCGCCCTTCGGAAGGTGTGCCTTCAGCTTCGCTCTCGCTGCATTCGCGGGTGCTGCGAAAATCCGAATTTTTCGAAGCCCGTCTGAGCCAACGCTGGGCCTCGCCTTCGGCGACCTCGCCCGAGTCTGATCGCTGTTTCAAACCGTTGGAGATTATGCTAGGCACTTGTGCCGATGCTGAGACTTACATCCGATGCATTCGTTTGCTTTATGTGGCTAATCCTCTGAAGGATACCACGTTCAATGACGTTGAAGACGCGGAGGGGATCCTGCAAGTCGCGGCCGAGATCCCTTTTCCATGATTGCGTCGGTGCTTGTATGCGCTACTTGGAGGCCGTGCGTTGGTCTGCTGAAGATGAGAGCGCCATCCGATCCTGTGTCGCCTCTTTGCAACTGCAGGTGTTCCCAGAGGTGGCCTTCAGTTGTGTTCGCTTGCGAGCTTGCCGGATAATTGTAGCCCTGCAGAGCTCATGGGGGACGTGTTAGACGAGCTGTTGACGCAGGCGAGAAATACCGGGCATGCAAAAACCCGATCCTTGACGACGAGTGTGCTGCTTGCCAATGCGCAAGCGACTTCGTCGCCCGCCTTTGCTGCAGTCAATGACATCGCCTTGCACAAGGAGTTGCAGACCAATTAGGATCGGCTGAAGATGGAATTGAAGAGTACTACCATAGTCTACGTATATCACGGCCAGCTAAATTGATGCACTATGATGGTGTATAATTTCCTTTATTCCGCTCTTGTGATCACACTGCGGAATAAGGCGTGGTGTTCCATCTCGCTCTACCCTAAGTCAGTCTGGACTCAGCTAATGTATTATGGAATTGTCAAGCCCCTGCCCATTATGTTGGGTAAGGCGCCAGGCAAGCCCCTTAGCGCGACCTAGGCGACACACCCGAACGTAATGGGCAAGGCCTAGACCATTCCATGACGTTGAGCAGTGATGCACATCCTCCATTGAAGCGTAAAGCACTCAGGAAATTCCCCTAGCGTAGTTGGAGTGCACCTCCTAAAGTGGAATCTGATGTCTAGTCAACATCAATGCCTTCTGTTTTTTTGTAGGGCGTTTTGATTTTTGGGAGGTATTCTTTGGTTTTTGGAAGGTATCTCCCTTTTTTCTAGCACCTCCTAATTTTTCAGCATCGTGCTTTATGTCCAGTAATGCCCTTGAACTAGGGCCTTACCTAACTCTTAACGAGTTCAGCTGCTATGACAGATTTATTAGACCTGAGAATTGCGTCTGTTTCTGTGGAAGTTCAAGTGACCAAGAAAGGCAATTTGCAGCTGATTTGAGATTGTCATAGGAAGAGTCAGTCCCTCCTGGGATCTTAGAGGGTGTTGCCTTCAGAGTACAGATGTTGCAGTGGACTTTGTTTGCAAGCTGTTCTGTTATGGGAGATGCATTACTGTAATTCTCAATCTCTTGCAATTGTACATGCATTCCAGCATGAAATGCATGGCAAGTTGTTGTGCTGGCTCCTGATTGCACAATGTGCAATGATAATAAGGTGTGACAAATTTCTGATATGTCTACTAGGTTTCTCATTAGGTCATGGGGACCATTCGCTGGCTCCGGGACAAATTGTTTGCCTACCAGATTGCAGATGCTGCAGTGAAAATGCTTTCAGAGGACCAGGAAATTGCTCAACTGTTCATGGGAAGGACAGCTAAACCCTTTACTGAAGACCTGTATCATATCCTTGTGTCCATACTTGAAGCTTTGCTGAAGGGGGAGGTGGTATCACCACGATCAGTGCAGCTAGGCCTAGTCAAAACATGGCTGCCAGTAGTACCAAAACTATGCCTTGGCCAAGATGACCAATGTGGGAAAGCATTGGCAAGAAGTTTTGAGAATAGCCTTCAAGATGTTGTGAGACTCTTCCCATAGTTGACCAGATGATGATATTCAAGATCTGGATTCAGAATTGTTTCAATACTAAAAATGTATGGCCAGATCTCAGCGAGGCTTTTACATCCTGGTGTAGGAAGCTACATGAAGCAGACAATATAGACATGGTGACAGCACTTCCAAGGCTGGAAGAAAAGTTTTCTTTAGAAGAGCCAAACTAGCCCAAAATGCAATCTAAACACAGAATGAGAGGAAAGTACATCCAGACTTTGTCGAGGCTGCCAAGCTTTATCCAGTACTTCACAACACATTCAAATTTGAAGGCTGCTGTATGATTAGTGAAGAAAATTTGTAACCAGCAACAAAAATTGGGGGATGTTGTATAAATTCATGAATTCAAATCTTTCAACAGGCTGCAGCTACTAGTTGGTGAGTCTGCACAAATACCATCAGCATGTGGCATTGAGGAGCTGAATTTCTGTGTCCCAACTGTTTTCTGCAATCTTGGAATATTTCAGATTCTTTCTGATCTCTATTCATGCTTGAGCACTTGACCATGATTGTTTGCTGTAGAGCAGATGACACCCCAATCTCAAGTAGTTAACATATACTTACCCATGATACTCCTGTAATGGCAATCTTTGAGGCTGGTCCTTTTCAGCTATAAAATTAACCAGCAGCGGGAATAGGAATGTAGAAAGATGTGATTGGGAAAAGATTTGGAGAGTAGTTTCACATTGTATATAGCTATTTGTAATCGTGGTAGAGATTTTCAAATGAACCAACACTGGTGTGAATATGTATTTAGGCAAAGTAAAAATAGCAAAATATGTTGTGTTGTTCTTGATTATGGTGTGTTCTTGTCTCATGTGATGTGAAAACATACCCACTACAAGTCATTTTGGTTTGTGATTTTTGGGTCTTGTATTGTATCCCAAGGATCTACTTGTGTCCGTCGTGTTCTGTTGCCCTCATATTTGTGGCCCTTTATATATCATATCCTTTGAAGCCACTAGTGCCTGCTACACTTAATTCCATTGCCCTCTTAATTCTGTTGCTTCGCTATCATATTCTTGCAAGCTACTTGCATCCATCCAACACCTAATGGACTCCATTGTGTTGTCCTCTTATATCTATTCGCCCTTTCTCTTCTGTATCCTCACAAAGCCACAAGTGGCCAACCCTTGCCAAACTTTACTCTATTCCCTTTCTTATATCTGCACTTTCTTGTATCCTTGAAGGCCCCTTGCTACCAACACTGCCTGGACTTTGTTTTGTTCTGTCTCACTTCTGTCCTGCCAACATCCAATTACCTCTCCTATTTTCATTTCAGTTACTACACTCTTCCCTCTGGGCTAATGGTTGTGGGAGCTCGAACAGCTTGACAAAATTATGTGATATTCTCTGGTTTCCAATTCTCTGCCAATCTCCCCCTGTTGTGAGTCCTACTAAGAAGCTCATTACATTTTCATGCAAGCAATTCGAGTCAAACTGCAGCTGACAGAGAAGAGGTGCTGATACTGAAGCCCAATACTTCACTACCAAATTCAGGGAATTGACCTTAGTGAGATCATCATCTCTTCATCCGGAGACTGACTAATGTGTTTCTAGAAACTCATAGCCAACAAAGGATTTGTCAATGACTGTTAAGAGAGAAAGAGTGGTGTGCACTGCTGGTTCATGCTCAATAACAGCTTTGCAGATGCAGATCATGTAGCAGTGCAAACTGGTGACCTTCACACACCCTGGGCATGTAGAGGGTTGTTCAGTGAAGATAGAGCTGTCAGAATACATATGGTTACAGGAATTGCACAAAGTGTCCACTCTTTATCATCGATGCATTCTAGCCTAAGATTGTTCAAGTGTAAAAGGTTTCTAGTTCATGTGCTCTAGACCTAACCCTATTAAACATAGCACCAAAAATGGTGAACAATTCATATAACCTCCATGATGTGACCAATGCATATTCTAAGCAATGTAAAGAGCTGTATATGGCACAAAGCATTCAAGGTAGTAAGTAAATTATTTTCAGCCCCATGTTGATTTGAGCAAGTATGCTTGTCTGCTATAAAAGGCATCATCCTCATCCTTGCTCCACAATCAATTGCCACTTAAAAATTACAGAACTCAGCCTTTGCTCAGCATCAGTTGCAATTTATAGGATGAACAGGCTGACAAGTGATATGCTTGTGAGTGACGGTCTCCTTTGTTGGTACAAAGTATGGAAAGCTGTAAAACATGCAAAAGGATTACTGACAAGAAGATGATAAATATGAACATATGAAATTGTAGAGAAATCTTTGCAGCAACAATTTGAAGGAAAACACAACAATGAGTCCAGTCGTAACCTTATGAGAATCACTCAAAAAGTGTCAGACCATTGCCATCATCATGAATAGCGGTGACAAGCTGCCATGACTACCCACTGACTTATCTGCTCCCAACAGTGGGTCTAGAAGAAGCATATAGTAATCAGCCCAAAATCTGGGCAAACCATTATACAGAATCTGTGTCCTGAGTTTCTGCCACATTCTGGAAGCAACAGGAAGACTCCATAGTGATGTTGGCTATCACTCAAGAGACGTAGCTAATAAAAGAAGTGACTGTTATGTATGCTTGCACACAGGAGACTCTGGTCATGTATAGCTGCTCCTATGAAATGCCAACCATATAATAACAAGGAGACATTTCCATGATAGAACTACTATATTTTAAACTCCTTCAACTTCTTTGCTTTCTTGATTGCTTTGTTTCTTTCCATCTTCTTGTGCTAATACCACCAGAAAAAGTTTCAGAAAATATGTGGGTACCATATACCTCGGTAGAAGAAGAGGTAGATTGTCGAAAAGAAGAAACTATCTCTGAGAATGCATACATCGTGAAACCCATGCACTGGATCCAAAATCTGCAGAGATTTGCACTCGCAACACTTCATGCAAGATTCCCCTGTCAAGCACTTGAAACACCGAGTTATTTTCAAGCTCTGTGAGCAGGTACAAGGAGGTGGTGTGCAGGTGCATTTCGTCCCGCCTTCGGAATCCATTGGCCCATCCCCCAATGCTCCACCACCTCAAGCAAACCTGTCTGTTCCCAGCAGTACTTCGACTGAGGAGCTCCTTCATATCTGCTCCCTAGTGCCAATCAACCCCAAGACCAATTCCGACTCTTTGGTGTAGCTACAATAATATTGGCCAGAAAAATGAGATTCTGATGATGAAGGACAAGGCAGCAGCATACATACAGATCATAGAGTAAGGAGATCTTATCTCACCTGTATGCCCAAGTGAAGGAGACAGTAATGCATGCCAATGAGGTTGATGAGAACACTGTGCACAGGTGCAAGGAGAAAGAGGAAGACATCATAGAGATCCAAGCCCGTAGTTGACAAGAGCATGAGGGCTTTCTGGTAATCGGCCACCTCCAATGACTCATGCCTTGCCGCCCGCAGTTTCACAAACTCCACAACTGCCCTCGCTCTCCTCTCCATCTCAAAGTGCAAATTTCTGTAAGCTGCTTGCCACCCCTACACTCTTCGCGTATACGGTGAAGTTAGAGAGAGAGAGAGAGAGAGAGAGAGAGAGAGAGATGGTGTAGAACTCTTGACGATCATGCCCTAGCCTTGAGACACAGAAGATGTGAGTTATAGAAACGGATTTATCATTCGATGCGTTTTGTACTGGGCGGTTCACACAGTAAGAGGAATCGGAGTCCTCAATTGCTTGGATTTGCTGAAACAAGAAGAACAGAATCGAGTTTAGAAATTCCCTTACCTCGTGAGGCAGCTTATACAGGCCATGGCGACCGCAGGGCCGCACCAGCGTGCAAACGCAATCCTCTCTCTGAAAACTCTCCTTGACCTCATGATTCAGAAACGAAGAGACTCCAATTGGTTCGGACGAAGACCATCTTTTACGGAAGAGATGGAACCAGATGAAATCGGAAGAGCAAAGCTCGTGCCAGAAACGGGAACAGATTTCCAGCGAGCATATGTCGCGCTCTGACAGAAACGCAGCGATCTCGTAAATCACATCAGTTGGTAATCGCGCACTCCCTTCTACAGACCAAGAATCTGGATTGGCTCCCTTCTGCCGCGCACACTCCACCATCGCTGTCGCAAATTATGTCCTTCGCCGCGACACGCGTCTGTATGTACCGGCCACTCCAAAGATCGATCACCACCACAACAAAACGAGTCTATACAATCTTCCACAGTCCTGTTTCCGCTATGGTATCTGGTTGCGGAATTCCTACACAAAAAAACGTCGATTAGGTACGCCGAAGACTCTCAACACGATCCTCCGTATCTTCCTGTTTTCCGATCACCTGACTTCCTTCTTCTTCATCGCGTCGGTTTCCAGAATTTCTACCAACCCTTTGAGCCATACTCTCAGACGGACGGAGTCCGAATCCCACTGCAAAATGGACGAAGCTCCCGACCGATCAATCAGCCTCCGAGGCACCGCCCCTGCAATCTTCACATCTTAGATAGCTTCATGAACACGTGAAGAATGTTCTGCTGCTATTATCGAGAGGATAGAAGGTAATCAAAGCTGTTGCAATTATTGATCGAGGGATGCTAGAAATTCTTGTCGACCTTCCTTCTTCCTCCCTTCCTAACTCATTGAACAAACTCTAATAAGAACACGAACACTGCTGGCAAGCTATGATTCTCTTACCTTTTCCATCGAACTCTTTTGTCTCTCTCTCTCTCTCGCTCTCTCTCTCAACACGTCCGCAGGGTGGGACCCGGCGTCTTCTTCGTCAATCTCCAATGACCAAAAGTGGACCGAGGTTGCATTACGAACACAACAAATTGGAACCTTTTGCAGCTTCCAATCAGCAACAATGATGATGGTGGTGGAAACTTAATCTGCACTTGTTCACTGCAGGAACCGGAGATCCCGGAGGTGAAAAACACACAAAAGACTGGTTGCAATCAAGGCCGTAATCAAGCTCTGTGTTTTTTTTTTTTTTTCTTCACCTTGTCTGGTGGGGCCGCCATCAGACCTTATCGATTGATCGTTTTGTAAAGAGCTGTCGATCCTCTTGTATGTGTGTAGTTTTCTTTTCTGCAAAAGACGGAGAATAGTCAGATGAAGAAGAAACAAGTCTTGCACACAAATTCATGATCTCGTTTTTTGTAGTTTTTTCTATTGCGAAATTGTAAATCAGAGGAAGAAGAAAGACACGGGGAATGAGTCAGAGCACACAATAATTTCATTCTCTTGTTTTGTATTTTTCTTCTTTTGCAAATACCTGTAAAATCAGAAGAAGAAGACAAAGAGAAATAATAAGTCTGCAAACAATTCATGCTCTTGTTTTCTAGTTTTGTTCTTTGCAAAAACATGTAAAATCAGAAAGAGAAGACAAAAGAGAAATAATAAGCCTGCAAACAATTCGTGCTTTTGTTTTCTAGTTTTCATCTTTGCTAAAATCTGTACAATCCTAAGAGAAGACAAAGAGAAATAAGTCTGCAAACAATTCATGCTCTTGTTTTGTAGTTTTCTTTATTTGCAAACTGCAAATCAGAAGAGAAGACAAAAGGGAAATAAGTCAGAAAAAGACAATTCATGCTATTGTTTTTGAAGTTTTTTGTCTTGCAAACTGTGAAAACACAAGAGAAGACACAAAAAATGAAAAGTATTGCACACAAATTCATGATCTTGGTTTGTAGTTTTCTTCTTTGAAAAATGTGAGTCTGAAGAGAAGAGGGAAGAGAAAAGTCTTGCACAGAATTCATGCAGAGATGGAGAGCTTTATGCCACCTAGTCTGCATGTGGTGTTTGATTGTTTCAACTTTGCACTATTCTCCCTACTGTTGTTGGCAAACAACAATTTGTGGAGGTTTGTTTCTCCTTTTGGTCTTTCACGAGGTCTTGCTTGTTCACAAGTTGCAGTTATCATCAGAATCAGCTGTGACTCTTTCTGTCTGGAGCATTGGTTCAAGCATGCTTGGGTTTGTGGGATGGTTCAAGAGCAAGAGAGTGAGAGAGCACATCCAAGGTTCCAGCCCGTTTTTGTGTACAGATTCATGGTCCTTTGTCAGGGAGCCACTCTCCATGAGACCAAGTCATATGCCCTGGTGGGATTTCAGACCGAACTCAAGAAAATGGATTTCACAACAAGACTGCAAACTCTTCAAACTCAAGTAACATGGATGCCTCATAGAACCTCGGACCAAATCCACAACCACTTCAACAAACCTCAGTCAGGGTTTCACAACAGGTGATCACTGCTAAAACACACTACCCATTGAAGGAAGAATGCACATTGAGAAGTTGATACCTGATGCATCAAATCTACAGATACCAGATGAGATTTGCAGTGGAAAGTAAAGGGTACATTGAGACATCTGGAGAGTTAACTAGCAGAAAGCATAATTTGATTGGGCTTGCAAGGATTCTCTTAAAGGTTTGTCAGTGAGAACAAAAGACTTCCCACTGAACTGTATAATGGAAATCTCTCGGAGGTTTGTCAGCAAGAACTGACAAGACTAACCACAAAACTGTATAATGGAAATCTCTTGGAGGTTGTCAGCAAGAACTGATAAGACTACCCACAGAAATGTATAATGGAAATACTCATGGTACAAAAGCCTAAAGATGGAACAACCTAATTTCTCGAGTATGTATGTCAGGGTGGCTACAAAAGTGAAGTCATTGAGACTATCGATGATAGTGCCCACAAATGAAAAAGGGGTTATTGATTGAAATTTTTTGGGGTTACAGTTCATTGTGTACTTGAGCTTCATTTGACTGTCTCCTTGAGTACTCTTCTACTGAATCAACCACTTCTTGTCGTATTGTTTCCAAGTCTTTCGCAAAATCTGCTTGATTGGTGTCTTTCATTGCATCATGAAGCTGCAATTTGACCCGTTCTAATGCAGCACTGAGGTTGCATGAACCAATAATCTTTTCACGCACAGCATCACTTACTCCAAATAAGCTCCTGATTGCCATCAAAGCCTGAGAATATCCAAAAATTCAGTGTGTCATGTTACCACATAATCAAGAATATCTTGGACACAACAAATCTAGCATCGGAATAAGGAACTGAATCAAAAGATCAGCAGCATAAAATTGTAGAAGTAAAGTATGAACAGCTCCCAATAAACTTCAGCACGTCATTCATGAAACATTGCAATCTAAAAAATGCACATGAACCATTCCTAAATACAACAGAAACTAAGAAAATGAGAAACTGACTGTCAGCATCATAGTATCTAAGAGCCTTCATAACCAATTAACACTTCCCAAACCTCTTATAGAAGGTATGGGTCAAACTATTGGGGAACAACATTCCAGAATCTTTAATATAGGAAATGAGCTAGTAAATACCAACCTTTTCTTGAGTGTCCATATCAGATGCATCCAACAAATTGACCACAGTCTTGAGAAGCCCTTCATTGAACAAATTCATTGAATCTCCAGAATTCAATTCAAGCTCCAAAATTGCATCAAGCTGACCACCAGCAAGCTTGTCAATTTGCTCTGCCAAATCTGCCACCAAAAATAGCGACTTCCTCCTAAGCCGAATATCACCTGACGAATCACCCATCAATTCCTGGTTACACAGAACCAACCAATGGATTTAGTTATTAACACCTAATATGAATGAATCAACAGATCCCCTGACTCTTGATTCCCCAGGAACAATAACCCCACAATCATACCCACAAAGGCATTGATGGGAAAACCAGGAATACCTGTAACAACAAGGGGCCACCCTCCAAATAAAATGCTTCTTGTCCCAATGGAAAATTGCGAACAATTGCAGAAACAGCATACAGTGCTTTAACTGCCTCTGCACTGCTATTAGAATGTGTCATTTCCATCAACCGCGGCAGAGCACCCCCCTTCAACACCTGCATATTTATGAAAGAGTGGTCAATTGATATGAAAATGGAGCCACATCCTGGATCACCATTTCTTGACTATTGTGTGCCAATTCATGTGACTCTTCCCCGTGAATGAACCTAAATTACATCAACACCCAAGCTGTACCACTTACACTGTACTTGTGGCCAAAAATAACATTATCTGAGAGGAGTAGCTCTGTTAAATGACTCTAATGTGGTAAGCATGCTAATCAACCATCATTGACAACATTCCAACTGCCTAAAGGTTAGCTGACGGCTAGAAATATACACACCCAGCAGAACAAAGCTCATACAGACATTTGCTCTATGACCCTGCAACTGGTTTGCGAGCCTCTATGAGTGCTAGTGATGCCCTTAAGTTGAACACAGCTATGAGATTGCAGAGAGAAACTCCACAACAACACTCTGAAGGTAAAATAACAAGACCTATTGCTGTCATAACCTTATGAGAGTCACTTAAAAAGTGTCAGACCAACACCTTCCTCATGAACAGCAGCAGTGAGGAACTGCCATGACTTCCCACTGACTTCATCAACTCCTGACAGTGGGTGTAGGTAAGTACACAATAATCCAAACAAAATTTCAGGCAACCTATTCTATAGAAATCTGTGTCCAGGGTTTCTGTTGCATTTCCAGAAGCAATGGAAAGACTCAGTGATGATATTGGCTACCACTAGGGAGGCATGAACAGGGCAAAAGGAATGCCCACCACCAATCCTGACAATGGGACCAAAAATCATGATCAATTACACTATGTCTATGCATGATTTCAGTCCACTTTGGACAGTATGTGAGAGTCACCATGTGTCTTTCTTTGAGCCAAGCATTTCAAGGAGGTGTTCTTCTAACTCACTGACAGGAACTGATATGAAGACCCCACCTGCTTTTGGACAACCAGATTGTTCTGGCTGGCTTTGCCCAGAACCCAAGCAGCCAATGTTCGAAGCTCCTCTTCAGGTCTATCCAACTCATCTATTACAGGTTTCAACCCCCCAAGCTTGTCCAAATCTGCCACATCTTCAAGCTCCACAAAGTCATGAATTTGGTATAACCACTCATTCCCCACTCATCAAAATCCAAGTTTCATGACCCTCAAATATGTTCCACCTAAATATCCATCAACCACAAATTCAATCCCAAACACACTATCATATCTGCTTGAGCATGATATGGTGACTAAGAAAAATGGGTTGCACAGTGATCATGACACTGCTCCCATCTTTAAGCTAGCATTGCTCTGGCAAAAGAATGCACGATTTATGTCATACCCACCAACTTAAGAACAAAATCCTCGTATGAAGGGGACTGAACCTATCTGTGAGGCGAAGACCTGTTAACCTGCCACAACACTTTTACTCAAACCAGTTCTAGGGCACAGTGCCATAGTCTTAACTTTCTACAGGAAACTAACCATTTGCATTGTCAATAGGTTCAACCAAAACAAGTAACTCTTGAAGTGCACGTTCTCGGTCTTCAGCAGACAAAGAGGAGTTTTGAAGATCCGCAATTGCAATTTTCATTAGCTCAGCATCTGAAGGCATTTTCAGCCTGTCCATCAATTCCTGGCCAATCCAACCACACCTCCATGGAATCAAAAAACAAGAAAATACATAACCAAGATGCATAGCATCTACTGTGAAATCAATCAATTGAGAGCATATAGATTATACAGTCCGCAGATTCATCAAACATGTATACAGATCCACTCTTCCAGAAGAATTGGGTTACCAAACTGCCATCACCTGAATGAAAAGGTTGGAAGCATGGTTACTCAAATGTATGTGCAGTCTACCCATACACTTGTGTTCTCATATGACTGTGAGCATGGACTTGGTTTTGTATATATGCCCTAAAAATCATTACTGCCTTAACTGAACATGTCTTGATCATAATTCTGAGCCCATTTCTCAACACTTTAGACATGATATTCATGTTAACACAATTCATCAGAGCAACATTAAAATCCACTCATGCAATCTATCATGATCTCATCTTTCCACTAAGAAAAACAGGAGAGATAGGAAAGTAGACAAACCTTGATGTCAGTGCGGCGCTTTTCCAACTGTGTGGGTGTCAACCTCATGGCCTCCTTTGCTGCCCCCTTTAGTTTCTCAGGATCTGAATGGCCTGCAATCACCCCCAATAGTCAATCAAATCTCCTCTCTATATCTTTGAACATGTCATACAATTGTGGCACCTGATGCCCTATTTTACCAACATGCCATTCCTCCTTGGAAAGGTGAAAACCAAGAGCCCACACCTATTGCCCATTGGAGCATGGATTCCATAGACATGAACTTATCAGCTTCGGCTCCCTGCTCCACAAGACTAATTTTATCATCATTTGCCTCCAATTCTCCTCCCTCCATGGTGGTCACCCATGCTATTCCGCCTGCTGTTATATTCACAGTCCCCACCTCTGAAACCTCCGACAAGCTTGCAACCCTAACTACAAAGCACAAAAGTGCTACACAAATCATGGGCTTTCTTATAATCGTCCATAGTCGATGAACCGGATTTGGATTCAAGCATTTCATTTTCCTCCCCCTGGAGTTTTTCAGTTTTTCCATTTCGAAAGACAAACAAGAAAGGGCCATCAATCACAAGGGCTCCAAATTGTGCAGGAATCAGTTTTCTCTCTCCCCAACCATCACTGCAACTATAAGCTGAGCAGGAAAGGAAGCCCTAGAAAACTTTTTCTTTTTCTACACAAATCTACTAGGGTCAATTTCACTCAAACTCGCAACTCGCTGCCACAGAAATGTTCAGACTTCGATATTTTCCCAAATATGAAAAAATTTGACCTAACGCCCGCACAACTCTGTTTTCTAATGCGCCAAAGTCCCTGATATCAACAACTGAAAGTCTTTCAAAGTAAGCACATGTAGGATGATTTCCCAAAAGGCATTCACAAACAGGAAAGAAACGGCAACAAAAAACGTGTACTGAGCTGTAACGCAGAGAAAGACAAGACCCACGTGACGAAAGGAGAGATGTGCACAACAATTTGAGGAGAGGAAGTGAGCGAGAGCGCGCGCGCGCGCATGAGAGAGACAGAAAGAAGAGAGAGCTTACAACCAACCTTCGACAAATGGGGAAGACGAGACCCGCCGGACAAATAAAGGGCTCAACCTTTCCTTTGTTTTCCACCGGGTGAAACTTCCAGAGAACTAATCCTCCGTTTGACCCATTTAATCGCCGGGTGACCTCAGATTCAAAAGAGAGGAAGAATCCAGGGTTACCCCCTATTTCGACGGCGACGGACATTTTTTCCACCCGCGGAACACACGGGTTCCTGTTTCCTCGTGTCGGAAATCACCCGATGACATGCTACCCGGAGTAACACGTGGCGAGTCCCCGAGGGAGATGTGTCGCGATACGATTGGACAATGACCACTTCACTGTGCTGTGATTGGTCAGCCTATGCAAGGGTTGCATCAGAACTATGTGTCGGTGGAACGAACGGGTATGATTTCCACGGGTCAGTAAAGGGTATCACCCGGGTATCAAATCCACTTTCCAAGTCCTTATATTTTGTATAAAGTGCTGCTTGGCAGTTTGTGATGTGAAGAGAAAGCAACAACTGCAGTTGTGCAACAAATGGCCTCTTTGATGCAGCAAATTGTCCAAAGAAAGTTCAAGATGTCAAGATGTCTTTGCAAAAGCCTTTTTCTCTCTATGTAAATTCACTACTACATTATGTTCAATGAAGCTCAAGGAGTTCATAGATTCAAATCCTTTCTTGACACTGTGTCTGCACTTCGGACCCAAAGGTTCAGAACTCAAAAGTACACAAAGTACATGTCAATCTCATGTACTCCTCTGTTTTCTGTGAGCATCGCGACTGACCGTAGCAAACCACTCATAATGAATGTGAAACACACAATTGCTGAAAGAAAAGTCCACAAAACTGTGTTAAGGTAGGTAAGGAGACAAATGTAACTTTGATTCCAGCAATTAGTCACATTCAGGTCAGATGCAACAACAATTCAGATGTTTGTTCTGCAGCTGCCATGATTCATGGTGGCTGGTGCTGGCCACGTTGCCTGACTGGGCTGTGACAATTACTGACGCACCATGTTTCATTGACTCATCACACACATTCATAAAACATAAAACATGACTGCTCACAGATGTGCTTGTCCCTGTAGATGCAAGCAAGCATGCCAGGGGTAGCGAGATGATCCTAAGAAAAACAATTTTGAGGAGGATTTGGCATTGTTCATAGTTAAAGAATTGGTGTCATTGTCTTATGTTTGAAGCTCCATTTTTAGGAAGCTACTCTTGAGATAAAATCCCCGTCTTAATTTTTCATTTAAGCAAAGCTTTGGTCGATGAAATTCTTGTTAGGATTATAGAAGAGACCAAAGAAAAATATGTTTTCCCATTAAAGAGTCTTGTAACTCTTGTGCTATGTCTTTTGATCTGTGGATGTCTAAAGTAGGAATGGATACATTTGTCTTCATTGCACATTTTTTGAATGAGTTATGGGAGCCTTGTTATATTGTTATATAACATTTGATTTTTTTGAAATAACAAAAATTTCTAGGAATGCAATGGCTTTGCAAGTAAATGAAATACTTGCAAAACATGGGTTCAATGCTTGGGTTATTGCATATGTTGAGATGAAGGGAGTAATCTTTCAACCATGACTCAAGCTTTGACTTTTATTGTTCTATGTGAAAGGTAGGGTTTGGCACAACCATTTGTGGGGTCATATTAGGCATGTTATGTCTGAATGTTGTCAATATGTCACTAATGATTCTACAGTTTGTGTTTATTTAACCATCATTTCCATCAAGGAAGCACAATATGTTTTGCAAAAAACTATCACATGGACTAAAAAGAGTGGAAAGGGCCAACATGAATGGCACAAAACATGTTTACATAGTGGTGTGCCCCCAAGAAAGCTCAAGACTCAAATCAAAACTATGTTTGCATCCAAAGTCATTTTGTTTCAAGAGACTTTGAAATTCAAGCACACTATTGTTTAATGTTATGAACAATAATAATCATAGGCACTTCAAGGCCATGTGCCAAGTCAACAAGTTTGGGTTATAGCCCAAGTTGTTGCAAATATTTTGGGTCATGTGGTTCAACAATGTATGTTGAACCAAAGTCAAGGTTATTGGTTATTTTATGATGCCCTTATAATCTCATTGGTATGCCAAACGTGGGCAGATTGTTGCACACCTTAGTCTAGGAAACTCAAAATTTTGATGATGAACTTCAAATTCTATGACAACCCATGTTAAAAGTGTTTGCAAGCTGAATTTTTAAATGCCAAGATGACCCGTTTGAAAATTGACATACAAACACATGAGATAAAAGAACACGAAACCAATTGGCATAAAATATAATTTTGCTCCATTAATAATGTAGTTTAGGTTAGTAAAAGTACATTAGATTGGTTTCATTTGGCCTTCTCAAGGTTTTGTAACAATCTTACTTTTTTTGAAATTAAAAAAACCTTTATTTACATTCTTTCCAATGAGGTTTTGAATTTTGGAACCTAATCAGGGGTTAATCAGAACCTAACCTGCCCTAGAACCGAGGATCGTAGCCCTATTTCCCCCAATGGGAACCAACCTTCATGTCAAAAAACCAGAACCAAAACTGGATCACAGTTTTACATTAAAAAAGAATCTACCCAGAACCATACCCAACACTAAAAAATGTTTTGGAACTGGAACAAGAGGTTCCCTCTAAAACCCAAGAACTGCACAACACTGGATCTTACCATTGTTAAGAGTGGCAGAGATATTTTGCTACACACCTATAAGTAGGCATAAGATCCCTGCCATGTTTAAGGATTAGAGTAAAAACCCTGCCCTTTGTATGCATCATGCTCTGCCCATGTTTCTGTTTCCGAGAACATTTGCCTCATGCTTTACAATCAGTGAAGCCCACAGGTGAGGGACATTCTGAAAATGTGAGGCTCAACTTCACTCCCACC
>Ga0116228_10000925_pt1 | contig 23677 bp, 14 predicted proteins | sample S1TSphfallax_2_FD_89694 | JGI IMG/M metagenome (GOLD analysis project Ga0116228, IMG submission 89694) | Host-associated microbial communities from peat moss isolated from Minnesota, USA - S1T2_Fc - Sphagnum fallax MG | ecosystem: Host-associated > Plants > Peat moss > Unclassified | place...
TGAAGACGCACCGATTTTCGGCAATTCGGCCATGGCCGACAGCGGACGTAAGTACCGTGTAAGTGTGCGGTTACGCTGACGCACTTCGAGCCGTCGATTCGGCAGGCGGCGAATGCCGACAAGCAAAAGCGGCAAGTTGCCCTGCCGAAACGCAAACGGTCATGCATATATTGGCGAGTCTGCTGAGGCGCCAACCGCACCTTGCCGCGCCGCTCATGTCAGGTCACTCGTAAAGCTGGAGGATTGAAAATGTCTCACGATGCAAAATCGGAAATCGTGCGCGGGGCCTTGCAGCAACTTTTATTCAGCCCCAAAGGCGGAATCGAAGGGCTGTTGCTAAAGGTGGAAGGGCAAATGGTTCAAGTTGCGATTGAGCCAAGCACCGCAGACGCCGAGGCGCTTGCCGCGGCGGTTGGAAAGGCGATCGAGCTCACCGCGTCACCGGATCGATCGCCCAAAACGAAAAACGGCGCCCATCCCGTCTACAAATTGAAAGTCATCACGAAGCTTGGCGGCAAAGCGCAAAAACTCAACCGCGACAGACGTCCGACCAGCGGCGTCGTCGCTACCATTCACTACGCCAAGCACGGCGAGCCCAACGGCGTGATCCTCGAGTCCGGCGAATTCATTCATACCCGCCCTCCCGCGATGAAGAAACTCAAGCTCGATGTAGGATCGAAGGTTGTCGCTCAGGGCGAAATGCGCATGACGGTTCTGGGTACACCTTTGATTGAAGCGCGCAAGGTAAATCGGGTGACCATCCAGTGACCGACGGTCACGACGAAACGATTCAGTAAGGCGGGATAAGCGGCAGCACGGCCACTGCCGCCTCTACGTGGCCGCGCTGCCGCTTATCCTGCACCCGCCCCCCGCACCGACTCACCCGCATCGCGTGGTAACCGCAAGTACCCGATCACGGACACCAGCACCACCGCCCCCGCGATCGAGAAAGCCCACCTAAAATTCTCCACCGAAAAGTGCGCGCCGCCCACCGCCCCCACCGCGGCCGCCGCGCCCGCGTGACCCGCGCCCCACCCACCCCGGTCCAGGAACGTCGAAAACCGCAGGCACAGCGCCCCCAAGGCAATTCCCATCCCCAACGTCATTTGTTGCGCCACGCTCCACAAGGTGCTGGCCGAACTCTTCTGCCGGTCACCCACGTCGGCGTACGCCATCGTCGCCAGCCACGTGAATTGCAGTGAGCGCGCCAACCCATAGCACAGCAACACCAACAGCATCACCACCAAAGGCGTGGAGGCCGTCAGCCACCCGCACGCCGTGATGAACACCGCCGCCAGCGTCACGTCGACGATTGCCACGCTGCGAAATCCAAAGCGCCTGATGATGGGCGTGGTGAAGAGCTTCATCCCCAGATTGCCGGTGGCGGTGGCGAGCAACAGCAACCCCGAGTGGAACGCCGACAGGCCGAAGCCGATCTGCAGGAGCAGCGGCAACAGATATGGCACCGCCTCGATGCCGACGCGTGTCACTGCCCCCCACAGCACCGTCACCGAGTAGGTCTGAATCTTGAGCGTGCTCAAGTCGAGCAGCGGACTGGGACTCGAGCGCAGCCGCCACACGGCCACGGCGCCGATCAGCATTCCGCAACCCACCAGACCCGCCGCCACGAGAAGGTTGGTGTTTTCATGACTCGCCAATTCGGTGCCATACAGAATGCAAATCAGCGCGGCGCCGCTCAAGAGAAAGCCGCTCAAGTCGAACAGGCGTCTTCCTGCATCCCTCTGATTCGGCACGATGTTCAAGGCCGCCACCAAGGTGGCGATGCCGAACGGCACATTGAGAAAGAATATCCAACGCCACGACGCATACGTCGTGATGAAGCCTCCCACCGTGGGGCCCACCACCGGCGCCACGATGGCCGGCCAGGTGATCGTCGAGATCGCCCGCATCATGCCGCTGGCCGGTGTGTTGCGGACCACGATGGCGCGGCCCACCGGCACCATCATCGCCCCGCCCATGCCCTGCAGCACGCGGGTCAGCGTGAACCACGTCAATCCATTGGCCAAGCCGCACAGCACCGACGCCGCGGTAAAGGTGACCAAGGCGGCCGCGAATACTGTGCGTGATCCGATGCGATCGGCGACCCAGCCACTGATGGGAATGAATACCGCCAGGGACAGCATGTAAGCCGTCATCCCCAAGCTCACTTCGTTCGGCCCGACGCCGAAGGTGCGGGCCATCTGCGGCAACGCGGTGGCGATCACCGTCGTGTCCAGATATTCCATGAAGAAAGCGGCCGCCACCACGTAAGGCAGCGAGCTCGAGTGTTTGGCCGGCCTATCGGAAATCGATCGATGCTCGCAGGCTTGTCGCCGTGGTTAGCTGGTCGCGCCGAGCGCCACGACGTGCTGTCGAGCCGACACCACCACGCCGCCCGCTTTCTCGACGGTCACCGCGAACGCTGCCGCCTTGGTGACCGGCAGCGATGCATCGAACGGGATCACGACCTCGTTGGCCTCAGCGGGCACGTCGAACACACCGCCGTCGATGGGATAGCGCTGATCGCGCGCCACATCGAAGATCCACACCTGATACTGCTTCACGGCCGGGTCGTTCGACGCCAGACCGACGAAATGCACGAAGCCTTTCTGCGTGGCCGGATCCCAGACCACATCGCCGCTCACGCCTCGCGCGGCCGGATCCTTGGTAACACCCAGGGTGACTTTCACCGAATCGGATTTTGCCAAGAGCGCCGCGCGCTCCTCTGCCGGCGTCGGCGGCGCGGGCGGCGCAGGCGGCACGACCGTAGTTGGCGGCAGATCGGCTACCGGGGGCAGTTCCGGGGCTGTGGGCGTGTGCGTCCACCCGATCACGGCCAGCACCAAGCAGGCGGCCGCAGCCACCCAGCCATACATACCCGACCGGGACGCGCGCGGCGCGGCGCCCGCTGCGGGCTGGGTACCCACATCCGCGCGCGCGGCGCGCGCGTCGTCCAGGCGGGCCACGGACGCGCCGCGCGCTGTACCACCCGCCAGAGCGGCAAAGTGCTCGTCGGCCTGTCGTGCGATGCGCTGCGCCAGCTGCGGCGGCAGCACGTGGCCGTTGGTCCCCGCCGCCAGCGTCACGGCCGCGGCCGCGCGTTCGAAATCCCGCAGGTACGCGCTCGCCGTCTCGGTGTCGAGGACATCGAGTTCGCGCTGCTCAGCGCTCGACAGGCCCTGGGTGACTTGCTTGATGAGCAAATCGACCATGGCCTCATCGGGCTGACCTTGCGGGGGCGTCTGCGGCATCAAATCCTCGCGGACACGCCTTCGGCGGCAATTTTCATGTTCTCACGCACCTTGATCAAACCTCTCCTCATGAACGACTTGACGGTTCCCAACGGCATATTCAATCGTGTTGCGATCTCGGACTGGCTCAAGCCATGCAACAAACCCAATTCCAATACCTGGCGCTGCTCCGGGCGCAGCTCCGCGAGCGCCCGGGTCGCCTGCTCGGCCTCCATCGAGGTCTCGGACGATGTGTCCTGATCGCCCGTGGCCACCAATTCCAGCGCTTCCATGGTATCCATCGGCGGTTCGGCGCTGGTCTTGCGCAGTCGGTCGATCAAGCGTCGCCGGGCGATCATGGCGACGAAAACCTTGTCCGAGCCTTGCGACGCGTCGAAACGGGCAGCACTGCGCCAGATGTCCAGAAAAATTTCCTGGGTCGCGTCCTCCGCGTCCGAGGGAGTACGCGAAAGACGTCGGGCAATGCTCCATATCAATGCACCATACTGCTCGATGCACTCGCGCACAGCGGCGGAATCGCCGCTTGCAATGCGTTGGAGCACGGACGAACTCATTTACTACCTTGTAAAGGAATTCGCCGCAAATGCACGGGCGGATGCACGTGTTGAGCAATGCTTTTGTTTTGGAATGTGCAGCAAGCCAGCATTTGGCCGGATTCTACCGGATATTGGTAAACCGGCGCCCTGCTTTCGCGTACTCGGGACCGGCTGTACGAGCCCGATTACTTGCCTTGATTGGCGACCTTCAGCACGGGCAGCCGCTGCGTGTCGCCGAGCGGCACGCGAATCTGGCTCTCGCGGCGCAGCTTGGGGACACCCGCGCGCGGATTCAAGATCACGTAGCGCCACTCGTTGAGCTGATGCTTCAGCAGCGGCAACAAGGATCGCATCGACGCCGATTCCACGTCTTCGTAGCGTGGAAACAACGTCGAGCAATACAAATGGAAATACTCGGTGTACAACGCCTCGTACTGCTGCATCGGATCGAGGAACGTGGGGTCTGAGACCAGATCGGAACCCAGATGACTCGTGCACAGGAAGCTGCCGGCCTTGCGCAGGTACGAACCATGCTCTTGCACCACGGCGTACTCGTACAGACGCGTCGGGTGGAAGTAGGTGAGGATTTTCACGCGCTCATCGCCGCGGACCTTGTTGACGCGCAGATACTCGAACAGCGCCTTGCCGTGAATCAGCCGCAAGGCGGCGTGCCGCAGCGCGAGGGCTTGAGTCTGTATTTTCCCTTGTTCGGCGACCTGCCGCATCAAACCGGAATGTTCGAGTTCCCAGGAGTGGAATGATCGCGTGGTCTCGAGCAGGCGATGCGCGATGTGGTGATCCTTGTCATCCTCGCTGCGCAACGCGCTTTCGATGCGATCGGTGGACTCACGCATGAGTCTCGAATGACTGATGGCGCTGCGTTGCACTTTTGCGATTCTCCCTAAACGCTGGCCTACAAAGGAATATGTCGAATGGATGAGAGCTTATGCGACTTCGGTCGCAAAGTATGCTCGTCGCAATGCGACGACAGTCAGATTATATGCAATTAGTTTTTTTTGCATCTGAATTGTGGGATTTAACTCACATCAGGCGACCGATGGCTGCGCTACGTGCAGGCGGTTGCGGCCGGCGCGCTTCGCGCTGTACACGGCGGCGTCGGCATGCGCGATCAGATGCTCGCCCCACACCCCCAGCGTGTCGCTGGCGGCGAGGCCGATACTGCAGGTGAGATGGATGGGAGCGCCGTATCCCGTCACCTGAACCTCCGACACGCGCTCGAGAATACGCTGCGCGATCGGCGCCGACGCGGCCGCATCGGCGCTGCTCAAGATCACGACGAATTCTTCGCCGCCGTAGCGCCCGATGACATCCGATTGACGCAGTTCGGCATGGATGGGCGGAATGACGGCACGCAGACACGCATCGCCCGCCTGATGGCCGTACGAGTCGTTGATTTGCTTGAAATGATCGAGGTCGATGAACAGCAGCGCGATCGGCAGACCGCGCGCCTGGGCGCGCACGCACGCCGCGTGCAGCCGCTCGATGAAGGAATTGCGGTTCAATACGCCGGTCAGCGGATCGATTTGCGCGCGCCGTTCGGCCTCGGACAACGCCACGCGCTGTGCGCGCAAGGTGTCCGCCACTCCGAGGGCGATGAGGATCGACGCGGCCACCATCGACAAGGGCAACCCCTTGAAATACAGAAGGTCGGAGGCCTTGGAGGTGAGCAGGAACGCCGCCGCCGCCGCGATCGTGAAGCCTTCGAGCAAGGCCCAGGCGATCAAGAACCATCCAGCCGCCCGATTACCCCGCCGCCACGCCACGAAGCACACGACTGCGGTGAAAATCGCCACCCCCACGAACGTGATGTTGCCGGCGGCGTTGACCAGCGGCCCGAATCCGAACAGCTTGGCGACGTTGGCAACCGCCAGCAGCACGAACGCCGTGCTCAACCAACCAAAAGTCGTATAAATCCGCGGCGATGTGCGCTTCAGATCCGCGATTTCGCGCGTGAACAAACATGCCACGGCGCCGCTCAAGGCCACCGGGACGTTCCACGCAAAGGAAGCGAGCGGTACGGCCAGCGACAACAACGGCCAATCGAACGCCTGCCCCGACAAATAGGCGATGTATAGGGCCTGCAGCGAAAACATGGTGGCATAGAGAATGAACAGCCGATCCTTGAGCACGAACCAGATCAGCAACGCCGCCGCGGCCACCGCCATCAAGGCCCCGAATGCGAAGCCGATCATGCGGGTACGCTCTGCGCCCCGCGCGAGTACCGCGTCGAGACTCGAGGCCGTGAAGCTCAAGGATTGCGCTTGATCGCCGCTTGCCACGATGTGGACGTACACCGTATCGCCGGGCAACCGGCTCTCGGGCAGGGTAAAGACGGCATCGCGTGCGCCCAAGAATCCGGACAAATTGGCAGCCAGCGGCAGCGAGGCCGGCACACCGACGTGCAAGATCATCAGCTCGGCGTGCAGCTGCCGCGACGAGTGCACGACGATCGCCGGCAGACCCGACAGCGCCGGGCTGACAGGAATGTCCAGTTTGAGCCAGTAGTCACGCGCCCTGACCGCGGCGGATCCTGCGGCAACCGGCTCGAACTGCTCGTCCAGGGTACCGCTGACCACCGCCTGCGCCGTCGGCGCGGCAACGCCGGCGTTGAGCCGTGCGACCGTTACGCCCGCAGACGGTACATCGGAGGCCGCCGCGGCGCTCGTGTGCCAAGACACGGCGGCGGCAGCGCACACCAACAAGCCCGCGAGCCTGGAACCACGCACGCTGCTGGATTCAGTACTGGCGCGACAACAACCAGTGAGCCAGGGAGCGCAAGGTATCGGCGCGCGCGCCGAACGGCGCCAGCGCAGTGATAGCCTGGGTGTGCAGCAGTCGCACCCGCTGCTGCGATGCAGATATGCCAATGACCGCGGGGTGAGTCGGTTTCGCGCGCTCGCTGTCAGCTCCGGTGGCCTTACCCAACGTCGAGGCATCGCCCGTGACGTCGAGCAGGTCGTCCTGAATTTGAAAGGCCAGTCCCACCGCGTTCGCGAACCGGGATAGCGCCGCATACAGCTTGGGATCCATCGGCGGCGCGCACTCGGCCGCCATCAGGACGCTCGCCCGGATCAGCGCGCCGGTCTTGCGTGCGTGCATGTCCTCGACCTGGCCGATGTCGAGGCGCATGCCCTGCACCGCCAGATCGATGGCCTGGCCGCCCGCCATGCCGAAGGTACCGACGGCCTGCGCCAGCATGTCGATCAGCTTCACGCGAATCGCCGGCGAGGGCGGCAGTTTCGAGTCGCGTGCCAACAATTGAAAGGCGAGCGGCTGCAGCGCATCGCCGACCAGGAGCGCCGTGGCTTCATCGTAGGCTTTGTGACAAGTCGGCCGGCCGCGGCGCATGTCATCATCGTCCATGGCCGGCAAGTCGTCGTGCACCAGCGAGTACACGTGCACCAGCTCGATGGCACACGCCACCGCCTCCACCTCATCCTCGGTCAAATCCACCGCACGCGCGGTGGCGAACACCAAGGCCGGACGGATGCGCTTGCCGCCGCCCAGGACGCTGTAACGCATCGCGCCATGCAGGCGTTCGGGGATGACGTCGGACGCGGGCAAGCGCGCCGCCAATGCCCCTTCCATCCGCACCCGCCAGGTCTCGAGCTGTGCGCCGAAATTCTCGACGCCCGACCCGACGCCCGCGGCTTCATCGTCCGTCACGAGGCGGTCGGCGCGCTCATTCACGAAGCTTGGTTCCAATACAGACAATGATCATGTGCCATCTTAGCAATCTTGGGCGGTCCCCGCCCAATGCCGATGTGTCATCGCAGGGCAAGGACTTCGGCGCGGTGATCACGCCAGATCCGAGCCCACTCCAACATGAACCACGGCGTGAAGGTCCGGCCACCCTCCGCGCTAATCTCACGAATCAGTGTTTCAGGAGCGATCCAGCGCCAATCATGGATCTCGGCGCTATTGATTCTAGGCTGCTGCGTAGCTCGTCCGATGAACACCGAGCACAGCTCATGTTCGGCGCCGGTGGTATCGAACTGCGCCTGGTACTGGAATTTGAACAAGAACCGCAGCGGGCACGCCATGCCCAGCTCCTCACTCAAGCGGCGCTGCGTGGCTGTCTCCATGCTCTCCTCACCGCGCGGGTGGCTGCAGCAGCTGTTCGACCAATATAGCGGCCACAAGCGCTTGGCGGCAGCGCGCTGTTGGATGAGCAGCTCGCCGTGCTCATTGAAAATCAGCAATGAAAATGCCCTGTGCAGGACGCCGCGCCCCTCATGGCACTGCGCCTTGCTCATGAAGCCGACATGCTGATCCTCCTCGTCGACGAGGATCAGCGTGTCCGGGTCATGGGGCCTGCCGGCAGATGCCGCGGCTCCCCGGTCGTTGGTCAGATCCATGCCGCGAATGATAGAGCATGCGAACCTTCGCGACCATGCAGCGACCCCGGCGTGTCAGAACAGGCGCGTCAGGACAGACGGCCGGTGTCACGAAACCAGCGAATCGCATCCTCGAAGGCGAGCACGGGTGCCCTCCAGGAATAGCCCAGATCGCGAACCGCCTTGGCACTGGAGAAAAACATCAACTTGCGTGACATGCGCACACCCTCCAGCGTCAAACGCCCCGAGCGGCCGGTGAGTTTCGCGAAGCCTTCGGCCAGGTACGCCATCGGCAGCACGGCGCCATACGGCAGGCGGATGCGGGGCGGCGAGCGCCCGACCAACGTCGCGATCTGCGCGAGGATCTCGCGCAGCGTCATGTCCTGCCCGCCCAGGATGTAGCGCTCGCCCGGGCGGCCGCGCTCATAGGCCAGCAAGTGACCCGTGGCCACGTCATCGACGTGCACGATGTTGAGTCCCGTGTCGACGTACGCCGGCATTCGTCCCGCGGCCGCATCCAGCACCAGCTGCCCGGTCGGCGTGGGCTTCACATCGCCCGGCCCCACCGGCGTCGAAGGACTGACGATCACCACCGGCGCCCCGGCGCGCGCGGCATCGCGCGCCACTTCTTCCGCCAGGAACTTCGAGCGCTTGTAATGGCCGATCATGTTCTCGAGCGCCACCGGCGTGCCTTCCTCGCCGGGCGCTCCGTTCTTGGGGATGCCGACGGTCGCAACGCTGCTGGTGTAGACCATGCGTTTGACGCCCGCCGCGCGCGCCGCCGCCAAGATCGCACGGGTACCGTCGACGTTGGTGCGATACAGTTGCTCGGGGTCGCGCGCGCCCAACCGATAGTCGGCCGCGACGTGAAACAGCGCCTCGCAGCCCTGCAACGCCGGCAGCAATGAGGCGGGCTGATTCAGATCACCCTCATGCACCTCCACGGAAAGTGCGCGCAGGTTGCTGCGGTCCGAACCGCTGCGCGCCAGCACCCGCACCTGCCAGTGTGCGTTGAGCAGCGCGCGCGCGACGGCGGCGCCGACGAAGCCGGTTGCGCCGGTGACCAACGCCCTCAAGCGAAGCCCATTTCAGAATCGAGCGGCGCCAGCGGACCTGCGCGCGCCACCACTTTCAAGGCACGCATGGCGCTGCGATAGCGTTGCGGCAGGCGCATCAGCGCCCCCAGCTCGCCGGGGGCGATGAGCAGGCCGGCGAGCAATCGCGAGAGCTGCACCCGTCCGCCGGCGCTCGCCGCCACCACCGCGCGCGGCAGCGCATCGGCGGCCGTATCGACGATGACCCGCACACAGATGAAAGGCAGCTTGTGCTCGGCCGCGACGCGGGCCACCGACACGCTCTCCATGTCGACCGCCGACGCACCGGTCGCGCGAAACGCCTCGCCCTTCGCCTGCGGCGAGTTGATGCTGCGCTCGGCGGTGAGCATGACGCCCGCGCTCACGGCGCAGTGCGGACGCAGCGCAGCACTCAGGCGCTCACGCCACAGCCGCGATGTGGCAAAACGTGTGCCGTCGCCGGAAATGACTTCCACCGGCAGGAGCACATGGCCCGGCTCGAGTTGCGGATCGAGACCGCCCGCGAGGCCGAAGGTCATGAGCGCCGCGACGCCGGCATCGATCAGGGCTCTGGCGGCCGTGGCCGCCGCGACGCCGCCGATGCCGCTCACCGCCAGCATTGAGCCGTCGCTCAAGAAGGCTAGATTGCCGAAGGATGCAGAGGATTCAGCTCGGTGTTGCCGGGCCCGTCCCAACGCGCGCGCCTCGGCGCGCAGCGCCGCGACGACGCCCACTGTTTTCAATGAGCGGTTCCGCGGCGCGTCAAGGTGCGGTAGGCCGCCAGGGCCCAGAGCGGAAAGTACGCACAGTAGCCGTGGTACTTCAAATAGAACACCCGCGGGAACCCCGGCGCGGTGAAGCTGGGGTGGCTCCACAAACCATCCGGGTCTCGATGCTTGATGAGCCAGTCGGCGGCGCGCCGCAGCGCATCGGACTTCGCCTGGCCGGCGGACAACAACGCCAGCATCGCCCACGCGGTGTGGTACGGCGTGCTCTCCATTTTCACGAATTTGTGCAAGGCGTAGCCGTCATTGCTCTCGCCCCATCCGCCGTCTTCGTTCTGCACGCGCTTCAGCCACGTGACGGCGCGCGCCACGCTCGGGTCATCATGGCTGATGTGGGCCTGAGCCAGCGCCATCAAGACCGACCAGGTGCCATAGATGTGGTTGGTGCCCCAGCGGCCGAACCATGAGCCATCGTCTTCCTGCTCATCACGCAGGAAGCACAGCGCGCGGTCCAGAGCCGCCTTGTCTTGCGGCCGCTGCGTACGGCACAGCAAGGTCACGACGCGCGCGGTCACATCGCTGGTGGGCGGATCCAAGAGCGCGCCGTGATCCGCGAAGGGAATCTTGTTCAAATAGAAATGCGTATTGTCGGCGTCGAAGGCGGCAAAACCGCCGTCGCGGCTTTGCATCGCGACCAGCCAGTCGAGCGCGCGCGTCACATTTTCCGTATACCGGTGCGAGTCGCGCGACTGATGCATCGACCAGGCAACCACCGCGGTATCGTCGAGATCCGGATAGTAATCGTTGGCGAACTGAAACGCCCAACCACCGCCCGCCAATCCCTCGCGATTCACCTGCCAATCGCCGGGCTCGTGCAGGAGTTGTTTGGTTTGCAGCCAGTCGAGGGCGCGGCCGACCGCCCGGTGCGCAACTTCATCCCCCGTTTCCTGCAGCGCGAGCGTGGCGAGCGCGGTATCCCAGATGGGGGAGACGCAGGGCTGGCAATAGGCGCTCGAGCCGGTGATGACCAGCAGCTTCTGCAAAGCACGTTTCGCGGTCAGCAGCCGCGGATCGTCCGGCGCATAGCCCAGCGTGACCATGGCTTCAACGGCATTGACCATGGCGGGAAAAATCGCACCCAATCCATCTTCGCCGTTCAAACGAGCCAAGACCCAGCTCTCGGCTCTGGCGATGGCCGCCGCGCGCATGCGCGCCGGCACGAACGGATCGATCAAGCGGCCGACATGATCCAGAACCAAGAACGCCTTCGCCAGCCAGCCGTCGCGCTTGAAATAATGCCGTTCCTCATCCGGAGGCGTGATGAACAGCTCGGCGACGCCGATCTTGAGCGGATTCTTCGCCACCGTCCTCAACGAGCACAGGATGAACAAAGGCACCATGACCGTTCGCGACCAGTACGCCACCTTGTTGAGATGGAACGGAAACCAGCGCGGCAGCAGCATGATTTCCACGGGAATGTAAGGCACCGCACGCCACGGCAGCTGCTCGAATTGCGCCAGTGCAATGCGGGTGAACACGTTGGATTTTGCGGCTCCGCCGCGCTGCAGAATCGCCGCGCGCGCCCTTTGCATGTGCGGCGCGCTCGGACTGTCGCCGGCGAGCTTCAAGGCGTAATAGGCTTTTACCGTGCCGCTGATGTCCAGATCGCCGCCTTGGTACAACGGCCACCCGCCATGTGCGGCTTGGCGCGAACGGAGGTACGTCGCGATCTTGGCCTGCAGCCCGGCATCGATCTCGTCCAGGAAGTGCATCATCATGATGTACTCCGCCGGAATGGTGCAGTCCGCTTCGAGTTCGTACAGCCAGTAGCCCTGAGGATCCTGCGCCCCGATGAGCGCATTGCGCGCCTCGCCGATGGCACGGTCGAGCGGCGAGGAGTCCCCTACCCGGCGTAATGAGTGCGCGACGAGTTCGCCGCGCGCGCCTTCGGCCTCGGCAGGAGTCGAGTTGGGTTTCGACGACATTCGAGTCACGACCCCGAGCCCCCGTAAGAACGCCGCAGCGCCGGTTCCGGCTCATGCGCAGGCTCATTGCTTGCCTCGGTGGGAAGCGCTCGCGGGCGGCGCACATCGGTGATGGTGCTCAGGGGAACGCCGCGCGATGCCAATGAAAACAGCCGCCGCAGCATCCAATTGCTGCGCAAGGTGGCGTTGGTCAGCCCGAGCGTCACACGCACGGCCGTGTGCGACACCTTGACTTGGGCGCCGGCCGTAAAGCCCGGATGCTTGGCGATTTTCCTCAAGGTGAGGATGGCAAGTCCGATCGCCCATAGGCAGAATCGCCGGATTCCAGTCTGGCTGGCGGGGATTAATAATGTGTAATCAAGCGCGTTTTTCAGATGCGCGTGCGCCACACCGACCAAATCAGCCATCCCGGCGGCATAGCGGGGATCTTGGGCTTCCTTGGAAACTTGTCCCAGATCCACCCCGTAGCGGGTGAAAACTTCCTGCGGCAACCAGCAGGCACCCCGGCTCCGGTCCTCCCAGACATCCTTCAAGATGTTGGTCATTTGCAGCCCTTGTGCGAACGATACCGCCAGGGCGGACAGGTCCGCGCGACGGCGCCCGATATCGGGCGAGGACTCGCAGAACAATTCGGTCAGCATCTCGCCGACGACGCCGGCCACGTAGTAGCAATATTCATCGAGGTCGGTGCTGCGGGCGAGGCCGCGCAAACTCGCATTGAATTGAAAACGCGGCATGCCGTAACACATGAGCTCAACACAACGCTGAATCGCTGCGCGCTGCGGTTTTCCCAGGGTTTCCGTGACCCGGATGACGCGGTCCATGTGGCGGACCAGGTCGCGTTCGGTCGGCAAGGTACGGTCCGACAAACGATGTTCCAAGTCTCGCGCCAACGCGCAAGCATCACCCTCACCGCCCACCAGGGCGCTGAAGCGTTGCAGAAAAGCCAGAGTCTCAGGCGGCGTGAGCGCCGGTTCGTCCTCGATCGTGTCGGCGATACGACAAAGCAGATAGGCGCTTGTCACCGGCGTCGCGAGCGACGCAGGCAGTTGCGGAATGGTCAGCGCAAAGGTGCGCGAAACATGCGGCAGTATCTCTTCCTGATAAGCCTCATCTGAGGTCACAAAGTCCATCCATCGAGTATCTCGGAGACCCTGAAAGATAGCATCATGTCAGCGGGCTCGCTGTGGTGCAAATTTGCAACATGTGGGCGGCGCATTGGCGCAGGCGGGGTTACGCAGTATAAACTCATACAAATGTCCGCCAATATTGCTAGTTATAAGCTGCTGGAATCCATCGAAACGCCCGCCGACCTGCGCCGTTTGCCGCTCGGCCGTTTGAGTGAATTGGCCGATGAATTACGCCAATTCCTCATCCACAGCGTTGCCACGCGCGGCGGCCACTTCGCCGCAGGCTTAGGCACCGTCGAGCTCACGATTGCCCTACATTACGTGTTCAACACCCCATACGACCGATTGGTCTGGGATGTAGGGCATCAAGCATACCCACACAAGGTATTGACCGGCCGGCGCCGGCAATTGCACACCATCAAGCAACCGGATGGCCTGGCGCCGTTCCCGGCCCGCAGCGAGAGCGAATACGACACGTTCGGTGTCGGTCACTCCAGCACCTCCATCAGCGCGGCGCTCGGCATGGCCGTCGCGGCGGCGCAACGCAAGGAGTCGCGGCGCGTCGTGGCCATCATCGGCGACGGTGCCCTGACCGCCGGCATGGCCTTCGAGGCGCTCAATCACGCGGGCTCATCGCCCACCGACCTTCTGACCGTGCTCAACGACAACGACATGTCGATCTCGGAAAATGTCGGCGCCCTTTCCAATTATCTGGCCCGGGCGCTCTCCGGCCGCATGTATTCGAACCTGCGCGACACGGGCAAGAAAGTGCTGACCAAGATGCCCACGGTGTGGGAATTGGCGCGCCGCTCCGAAGAACATCTGAAGGGAATGGTATTGCCCGGAACCTTGTTCGAGGAAATGGGCTTCAACTACATTGGGCCCATCGACGGGCACGACGTGAAGGCGCTGGTCAACACGCTGCGAAATTTGAACAATTTACACGGGCCACAGCTTCTGCACGTGGTCACGCGCAAGGGCAAGGGCTACGCGCCCGCCGAAGCCGACCCGATCAAGTGGCACGGGCCGGGACCGTTCGATCCGGTCAGCGGCATGATCTTCAAGGAAGCGAGCACCGGCCCCACCTACTCGCAAATTTTCGGCAAATGGCTGTGCGACATGGCGGCGGCCGATCCCACCATCGTCGGCATCACACCCGCCATGCGCGAAGGCTCAGGCTTGGTGGAATACTCGAAGCGCTTTCCCGAGCGCTACTTCGACGTCGCCATCGCCGAGCAGCACGCCGTGACCTTCGCGGCGGGTTTGGCCACCGAAGGCTTCAAGCCGGTGGTCGCCATTTATTCGACCTTTCTGCAGCGCGCCTATGACCAGCTCATTCACGACGTGGCCCTGCAAAATCTGCCCGTGATTTTTGCCGTAGATCGCGCGGGCCTCGTCGGCAGCGACGGCGCGACACACCAAGGCAGCTACGATTTGTCCTTCCTGCGCTGCATCCCGAACATGGTGATCATGGCACCGGCGGATGAGAACGAATGCCGGCAAATGCTCTTCACGGGAACGACGTTGAAATCCCCCTCCGTGATCCGCTACCCGCGTGGCACGGGACCTGGCGCCGCAGTCGTCGCGGAGATGACGGCGTTGCCGGTGGGTGTCGCTCAATTGCGACGGGAAGGTCGCAGCGGTCTCGCCATTCTCGCCTTCGGCACCTTGGTCGACTCGGCGCAAAAAATCGCCGAGCGCTTGGACGCCACGCTGGTGAACATGCGCTTCGTCAAACCGCTGGATGAAAAAATGATCTTGGGCGTGGCGGAGCGCCACAGCGCCATTGTCACCATCGAAGAGAACAGCGTCATGGGCGGCGCGGGCTCCGCCGTCGCCGAGTTGCTGCACGCGAAAGGCCTGCAATTACCGCTCAAACTCATCGGCATTCCCGATCTCTTCATAGAGCATGGCACGCGCGACACCTGCCTCGCTCATGCAGGACTCGACCTCGCAGGTTTGTCGAGCAAAGTGGAGCAGTGGTGGTCGCAACAGTCACAAGAACTCATGAGAAGTGTCAGCGGCGCTTGATAACACTTTTTTACAATTGACACAGCGGCACGCAACCTAGGTTAAAACTCATTTAACCGACACGATAACCTGCGATCGATGTCACAATAAAACCTCGATTAGACCTATTACGTATTCACCAGAATATGTTCTAATTTCGTCTCGATGCTTCAGGGAAGAGACTTAAGCGCTCGATGCGTAATACGGACTTAGGTTTCTTGCCAGCGGATGGAATGCGATGACATCTGAATCTGATTTTTTCGAGGAATCATGCGCAAAGTCGCAATAGTCGCGACTTCATTCCGCATGCCGGGCACCACGCCGGCGCAATTCTGGGACGACTTACTCGCCGGCCGCGACTTGGTGACGCAAGTCGATTCGAGCCGCTGGTCCACGTCCGCCTATCTGCATCCGAGCAAAACTCATCCGGGATCTGCATACACCTTTGCAGCCGGTTCGATCGGCGACGTCAAGGGCTTCGACGCCGGCTTCTTCGCCATCTCGCCGCGCGAAGCCGCGTTGATGGATCCACAACAGCGATTGTTGCTGGAGATGAGCTGGGAGACCTTCGAGAACGCCGGCATCAGACCCTCCACGGTGCGCGGCAGCCAGACGGGCGTCTACATCGGTATCGCCACGGTGGATTATTCCTGGCGACTGGCCGATGACATCGCCGCGGTCGATTCCTCGTTTGCCACCGGCAACACATCGAGCATCGCCGCCAACCGTCTGTCCTACTTTTATGATCTGCGCGGACCCAGCATGGCGATCGACACCGCCTGTTCGTCCTCGCTGGTCGCCTTCCATCAGGCTTGTCGAGCCATCGCCACCGGCGAAGTCACGCAGGCATTGACCGGCGCGATCAGCCTGCACCTGCATCCCATGGGCTTCGTATCCTTCTCCAAGGCGACCATGTTGTCGCGGCGCGGCCGTTGCCGGGTATTCGATGCATCGGCGGACGGTTACGTGCGCTCCGAGGGCGGCGGGGTGTTCTTCTTGAAGGATTACGAACAGGCGGTGGCGGATGGCAATCCCATCATCGCCGTGGTTGCCCACACGGCGGTGAACACCGACGGCCGCAAGTCAGGTTTGACGGTGCCGAGTCCGGTCGCGCAAGCCGCGCTGCTGGTCAACTCTTATAAAGAGGCCGGCATCGAGCCGTGGGAAATCGATTATCTCGAGGCGCATGGCACCGGAACCGCCGTCGGCGATCCGATCGAGACCCGTGCGCTCGGCGAAGCGTTGGGAAAGCACCGCCCCAAGAATCAGCCACTGCCGATCGGTTCGGTCAAGGGCAATGTGGGACATCTGGAAGCCGCCTCCGGCGTCGCCGGGCTCTTGAAGGCGCTCAACTGCCTGCGCCACCGGGTCGTGCCCGCCCATATCGGCATGGATGTTCCGAATCCGCACATTGCTTTCGACGAATTGAATCTCGAAGTGCTGACCGCCAACCGACCCCTGAGGGCCAGCGGTCGATTGATCGTCGGTGTGAACTCCTTCGGCTTCGGCGGCGCCAATGCGCACGTCATTCTCGAGAGCCACTCCGGCGATGCGCCGGCCACGCCGGCGTTGCCCAAAGCAAGCCCGCTGCCCATCGTGGTGTCGGCAAAGGATGCTCAAGCGTTGTCGGTGGCCGCACGCGACATGGCCGAGTTCGTTGCCGCTCAACCACAAAGTGCGCTGTACGATGTCGCCTATCAATCCGTTTTCGCCCGCGAACGGCACGCGCATTGCGCTGTGATGTTCGGCACCACCCCCGCGAGCATCGCCGACAAGCTGAAGCAATTCGCCGACGGCGTCGAGCACAGCGGCGTGGAATGCGGCACGGCGCTCACCGCTCCGATGGGCGCGGCATTCATCTATTCCGGCAACGGCTCGCAGTGGGCGGGCATGGGCTCGCGCCTGCTGGCGGATCCGACCTTCCGCGCGGCGGTGCGCGAAGTCGATCGCTTGTTCTCACGGTACGCCGATTACTCGTTGGAAGCGGAGCTCGCCGGCAAGAACGGCGAAGGCCGCTATGATCTGACCGAAATTGCGCAGCCGGCCTTGTTCGCGCTGCAGGTCGGGGTCACGGTGATGCTGCGGCGTCGCGGGGTGGCACCGGTGGCGGTTGCCGGGCACAGCGTCGGTGAGGTCGCGGCAGCCTGGGCCTCCGGATCGCTATCGCTGGCCGCCGCGGTGAGCGTCATCCATCATCGCAGCGCGCTGCAAGGCACGACCAAGGGCAACGGCGGCATGACCGCCGCCAACTTGAGCGAATCGCACACACGCGAGCTGCTCAAGGAACTTACGCTGAGCGAAACGGTTGCCGTCGCCGGCGTCAACAGCTGCCGCAGCGTCACGCTCGCCGGGCCCAAATCCGATCTCGAGCGTCTCGAGCGCGCTTTCGCCAAACGCAATGTGGTGTACAAGCGCTTGGGTCTGGACTACGCCTTCCACAGTTCTGCCATGGATGGACTGTTCCCCGAACTGCGCCGCTCGCTCGGCCATCTCGAGCCTGAGGAAGCGACCATCCCGTTTCATTCCACGGTGACCGGCGCACGCCTCGAGGGCAAGGCGTTGAACGCCGAATACTGGTGGCGCAACATCCGTGAACCCGTGCTGTTCGAGCAGGCGATTCGCGGCATGGTCAACGAAGGCGTCAATATTTTCATCGAGATCGGTCCGCACGCGGTGCTGCACCGCTATATCCAGGACTGCCTCGCCGACGCCGGCATGACGGGGCGCGTCATGACCACCGGCGCACGCGGCGACGACTCGCCACAGCGCGTGTATTCCGGTGCGAATCAGGCCTTGATCGCCGGCGCCTCGATGGACTGGCAGCGCTTGCTGCCCTGGCGCGGCCGCTACATGCGGCTGCCGAATTATCCCTGGCAGCGCACCCCCCACTGGCACCCCAGCACCTCCGGTTCCATGGGATTGCTGGAGCGCCGCCTCGAGCATCCGCTGCTCGGTTACTCGATGACGCAGGCCGAATTCGCCTGGGAAAACACGCTCGATACCCTGGGACATCCGCAACTCGCCGATCACGTCGTCGGCGGCGCCACCGTGTTCCCGGCGGCGGGCTTCGCGGAAGTCGCCTTGGCCGCCGGTAGTCGATGGCAGCCGGGCGCGGTGACCGAGATCGAGGATCTCGAGATCCGTGCGCCGCTGCTCCTCGGCGATGAGCCCAGCCGGCTGATGCGCTGTGCCATCGATGCACGCGACGGGCACTTCTCCATCAAATCGCGCGAGCAAATGAGTACGGAAGCCTGGACGCTGCACGTCGTGGGCCGCGTGCTGCGCGAGGCCACGCCGATCCGCCTCAATCGCGAACTCGGCACCCTGCCGCTGCGGCAGCCGGATTACACCGCGCAAAGCCATGGCCTGCTGACACACGCGGCGGGTCTCGACTACGGTCCCGCGTTTTCCGCCATCAGCCACGGCTGGATTGAAGCGGCGGGCGTACCCGGGGCGGCCACCCACGGTTCCAGCACCTTGGCCGTGTTCGACATCCCCGCGCAGGTGGGCGAAAACGTCGCCGACTACCACCTGCATCCCTGTCTCGTGGACTGCGCATTCCAGATGGTCATCCAACTGTTGCGCGATACGGCGCTCGATCACGCCGGCGTGACCTTCGTACCGACGCGCATCGGCCATTTGAGCTATCGCGCCGGGCTGGGCCGGCCGCACTTCGCGCGCGCGCGCCTCTTGACGCGCGGACCGCATTCCGTGTCCGCCGAGTTCGAGATCTTCAACGCCGAGCGTCAGCTGATCGCCCTGTTGGAAGAAGTGCGCTTCCGCGCCGTTCGTTTGCAGCGCTCCGTCGCCGATCAAATCCGTTACTTCGAATATGGCTCCGTGCCACGTCCGCTGCCTGACCGCCCGGCCGCGGTGGAAGCGCTGAGCATCGAACCGCTCGATGCCGCCTTGAGCCTGTGCTTCGCGGACGCCGACGTGCGCCGCGCGCATCGCCTCTACTCCACGGAAATCGACCCCTTGCTCGACGAGCTGTGCACCCGCTTCGACGCGGAAGCGTCGGACGCCGCTAAAACTGGCGCCGCCGCGCCGCAAGACGCCGCGCAGGACCCGCAGCCTTCAGCGCAAGATATCTGGAACAGCCTGATCGGCGATTACCCGGATTTCTTTTCCATCGTTCACGCGGTGGGACAGGTCGGCATGCATCTCCCGACGGGTCGTCCGCACGGCGCCCACATCTCCCTCCCCACCTTGATGCGTCAGGCGCTCGGACCCAAGCTCAAGCTGCAGATCGACGCGGCACTGCGTTCATCGCTGATAGCCGCCCAAAGTCTGCTGCCCGAAGGCCGGCGCCTCGGGGTGGTCGAGATCTGCGAAGGTCCGCCGCTGTTCACCGCGGAGATTTGCCGCGCGCTTGAATTCGAGCGGGCCGATTGTCGATTCGCCAGCACCGATGCGTCCAGCCTCGAGGAGGCGCGGCGTCTGCAAGAGCGGTATCCCGCGCTCGACGTCGCCATGCTCAAGGACTTGCCCGAGAGCGGCGACTGCCTGCTGGCGGTGGTCACGTTGGATTTCTTGAAGCTCGATGACGCAATGCGCGCGCTTGAAATCGCCCGGGCGCAATTGGCGCCGGGCGGCACGGTGCTGCTCGTTGGACAGCATGCCTCACGCTGGCTCGATTTCGTGTTCGGCCGGGATCCTGCCTGGTGGAGCATGTCCGCCGATGGCGCACCGCTCGGACGTCAGCAGCCGGCCGCGTTTTGGCAGGATCATGCCAAGATCGCCGGATTCCTCAATGTGCATATGCACCAGCACGTGGACGACCTCGCCTGCGGTGCGTACGTGTTGCTGGGCTCGCGCGCGCCTGCGGAGATCACGGCCGTCGCCACGCAGCCAAGGCATTGGTTGCTGTTGAGCGACGCCTCCGGCTACTCGGCACAGCTCGCGGATCAAGTAGCCGCACAATTGCAGGAGCGCGGCGAGCACGTCAGCCGCGGCGTGGCCAGCGAGGCGCTCGCCCTCGGCACCATTATCGAGGACAGCGTATCGATATCCGGACCCATCCATGGCATCGTCTCCCTGGGCGGACTGAATCGCCGCCGCAGCGACACCGATGCGAATGCGCTGCTGCACACCCAGGTGTCCCGCTGCAGTGACGTGGTCGCCCTGGTGCAGGCTTGCGAGGCGACGCAGTCGCGCGCGGAAGTGTGCTTCGTCACCGCAAATGCCGCCGTGCATCTCTTGCCGGCGCGTGCGGTGAGCGAGAAGGCGCGCCGTTCGGCGCTTGCGGATGCCCCCTTGGCGGGACTGACGCGCACGCTCATGAACGAAGGGCTCGGCGGTACGGTGCGCTGGATCGATGTCGAAACGTCCGACGCCACGCTCGAGGTCACCGCCCGGGCGCTGGCGCAAGAGTTCACTGCGTCGGATGGGGAACAAGAAGTGATCCTGACGGCGGCGGGCGAGCGCTACGCGCAGCGGCTGCGCACGGCCAGCGCCCCGCGCGCGCCGCAGCCATTGGCGCTGCCGGCGGAGCCGCGCAACGCGCGCCTCGGGTTTACGCTGCCTGGCCAATTGCGCAACCTACAGTGGGACACCTACCCGCGTACGGCACCGCTCGCTGATCAGGTGGAAGTGGCCGTCAAAGCCACCGGCCTCAATTTCCGCGACATCATGTACGCGCTTGGCTTGCTGTCGGATGAGGCCGTGGAGAACGGTTTCGCCGGATCGAGCTTAGGTCTCGAATTCTCCGGCGTCGTGGTGCGCGTCGGTCCGGACGCCAAAGGCTTCGAACCCGGCGATGCCGTGGTCGGCTTCGCTCCCTACAGCTTCGGTGATCGGGTCACCACCAGCGCGGCCGCACTCTCAGCGGTACCGGAAGGGGTCTCCTTCGAGGCTGCGGCCACGATTCCGAGCACTTTCTTCACGGCCTACTATTCCTTGCATCATCTCGCGCGCCTGCAAGAGGGTGAGAAGGTGCTGATCCATGGGGCGGCGGGCGGCGTCGGCATCGCCGCCATCCAAGTCGCCAAGTGGTGCGGCGCCGAGATCTTTGTCACCGCAGGCTCGGACGAGAAGCGCGATTTCCTGCGCTTGCTCGGCGTGGATCATATTTTCGATTCCCGCAATCTGGACTTTGCGGACCAGATCCTGGAATTGACGGACGGCGCGGGCGTGGATGTGGTGTTGAATTCACTCGCCGGCGAGGCCATCAACCGAAACTTGCGCGTCTTGAAGCCTTTCGGCCGCTTCCTGGAACTGGGCAAGCGCGACTTCTATGAGAACACCCGGGTGGGCCTGCGGCCATTTCGCAACAATTTGAGTTACTTCGGCATCGACGCCGATCAGCTGATGTCCGAACGGCCCGATCTGACGCAACGCCTGTTCGCCGAAGTGCTGGCGTTGTTCGAGCAGGGCGTGTTGCATCCCCTGCCGTACCGGGCCTTCGACGCCACGGAAGTCGTGGACGCTTTCCGTCACATGCAGCAATCGAAGCATATCGGCAAGATCGTCGTGACCTACGGCAACGGCATTCAAGGCGCCTACACGGCGGCGAAGCCCGACAGCCGGCGGCTTGAGCTCAGGGCGGATGCGACCTACCTCGTGACCGGCGGATTGAGCGGCTTTGGTCTGCGCACGGCGGAATGGCTGGTCGATCGCGGCGCGCGCCACCTGGTGTTGCTCAGCCGGCGGGGCGCACCTGCCGGCGCGGATGAAGCCCATACGGTGCTGACGCGGCTCGAAAAGCGCGGTATCGACGTTCGTGCCATCGCCTGCGACATCACCGACCGGGCTGCCTTGAACACGGTACTGCAGCAAATCGCACAAAGCGCCGCACCGCTGCGCGGTATCATACATGCGGCCATGGTCATCGAGGATGGCCTGATCCGCGACATGACGTCGGCACAAATTCGCCGCGTGCTCGCGCCCAAGGTCTTGGGCGCGCAGCATCTGCACGACCTGACGCGCGGCGTGGCGCTCGATTTCTTCGTGCTGTACTCCTCCGCGACGACGCTGTTCGGCAATCCCGGTCAGGGCAATTACGTCGCCGCCAATTTCGCGCTGGAAGCGCTTGCACGCCTGCGCCGCGCGCAGGGCCTGCCCGCCACCTGCGTCGGCTGGGGCGCCATCGACGATGTGGGGTATCTCGCGCGCAACAGCCAGGTCAAGGAAGCCTTGCAAAGCCGCATGGGCGGTGCAGCGCTGCAATCCGCCGCCGCACTCGACGCGCTCGAGGGCATGCTGGTCACCGACCGCTCGGACCTCGGGGTTTTGGATCTCGAGTGGCGTTCCTTGAGCCGCTTTCTGCCCACCGCAGCGAGCCCCAAATTCTCCCTGCTGGCGCGCGCCGGCAGCGAAGGCGAGTCCGAAGAGGAAGGCACACAGGACCTGCGGCGTCTCTTGATGGCGCTGCCGGAAGCGGAGCTGCAGAGCACCGTCATCGACCTACTGAAAGTGGAAATCGGCGAGATCCTGCGGATCACGCCGGAAAAAATCGATCCCGACCTATCGATACAAAACATGGGTCTGGACTCCCTCATGGGCGTGGAATTGGCGGTGGCGGTGGAGAATCGCTTCGGCACGCGCCTGCCCGTGATGGCCTTGAGCGACAGCCCGACCGTGACCAAACTGGCCAACTGGATCATTTCGCATCTACGCGGCGAGGAAGCGGCGGCGGGCACCAATCATGACGACACGCGCATGCAGGTGGCCTTGATCGCGAGTCAACACGCGGCCGACGTGCCGGCTGCCGACATTCAGCACCTTGCGGAAAACCTGCTCACGGGCAGCGCGCCGACGAATCGGCGCATGATCCACTAAAGCGTATAGTTAGCAGATGAATCGCAAGTCGCTGCCGGGCCTTACCGCGGCGCTCAAGGAAAAACTGATCCAGCAAGGTCTCGAGCGCCGCCTGCGCCAGGCCGGCGCGCCCGCCGTCCCCGTGCGTGCGCTGCGAGATGCGGAAAGCACCGCCGAGATCCCTGAGCAATTCACGCGCTTCGATCTGCATCCCGGCTATCAGCAGCTACGCATCATTTCCGATGGAGCGGCACGCGTCGGCATCGCCAGCCCCTTCTTCAAGAGTCACGAAGGCACCGCCGGCGGCCGCACCCATATCGGCGGGCGCGAATTCTTGAATTTCTCGAGTTACAACTATCTCGGCCTCTCCGGACACCCCGCCGTGTCGCAAGCCGCCAAGGACGCCATCGACCGCTACGGCACGTCGGTGTCGGCCAGCCGCGCCGTGTCCGGCGAGCGTCCGCTGCACCGCGAATTGGAGGCGGCGCTTGCGCAAGCCTATGGCGCCCAGGATGCCGTGGCGTTCGTCAGCGGGCATGCCACCAATGTCACCACCATCGGGTACCTGTTCGGTCCGCGCGATCTGGTGCTGCACGATGAACTCATCCACAACAGCACGCTGCAGGGCATTCAACTGGCCGGCGCGCGGCGGCTGCCGTTTCCGCACAACGATCTGGCGGCGCTCGACAGTCTGCTCACGCAGCAACGGCGCGAGTTCGAGCGCGTGCTCATCGTGGTCGAAGGCATCTACAGCATGGACGGCGATTTCCCGGACCTGCCGCGGCTCATCGAGATCAAGCGCCGCCACAAGACCTTCCTGATGGTCGATGAAGCCCATTCCTTCGGCGTCA
>Ga0116228_10000927_pt1 | contig 23668 bp, 24 predicted proteins | sample S1TSphfallax_2_FD_89694 | JGI IMG/M metagenome (GOLD analysis project Ga0116228, IMG submission 89694) | Host-associated microbial communities from peat moss isolated from Minnesota, USA - S1T2_Fc - Sphagnum fallax MG | ecosystem: Host-associated > Plants > Peat moss > Unclassified | place...
GACCACAAGACACACCACGGCCCGGACTCGGGGGAAGCCACCACCTTCCCCCATATAGTATTCTCTGCGACGCCCCGCCGAGACTACATCCAAATGGCTCTTTTTCCCGGGACTCCCAAGTTGAAGTCCCGAAATTGTCCCGAAACTATCCCGGGTGGAGTCTCGGGACTTTGGGAGTTCATAACTCTCGACTGCCAGCTCTGATCGCGACAAGGTCTAAACCAAACTTGTATCCCTCGTCGAGATCTTTTCAACGACGTATCGCACTCTCAATTCGGAGGTCGGGAAGAGGTCAATTCCCGAATTTTTGTGGTCGGGAGTCAAATTGCCAGTTTGACTCCCGGCCCTTCTTTTGCCCATAACTTGGGCGACAGATGTTCAAATGACCAATGCAAGGCCATTTTCGATATCTACGCTTAAAGAATTTTCCAATGACACCAAGAACACCCCAATGCAAGATGTTTTGGGTCCTGTTGTCGAGCTCTGAACATTCGGGAGTCCCGGAGGACTCCAAATCCTCACTTTTTCCAAGTGTTGGGCTTCACCCCACACTTGGCCAAAGTAGGGTTGCGACAGTGAATGTCATCCTCACACTCTTCCAAAAGTGGGGTTGCGACAGTACGACCCAACAACATCTTGAATTTCTCTAGATGGTAGGTGAATTGCAAGCTGCATAGGGCATCAACATCCTTATTTTGAACTTACTCATCATAGAAGAACACATCACTATTGTTGTTAATCAGGTCGGCAACCACAAAATTCGACACCATGAGGTTAGAGTTGAAATAATAGGCCGATGGGCGCGAATGCCCATAATGAAGCATGGCGAAATTGCCACCAAAATCTTCGATCTGGATTTAAATTTCAGGAGCAATAGTTGAGAAAGTCATGCCGTTGTCACCACCATCATCATCACAATGCTTGTCATCATAGTGATCAAGGCTTATGGTAGGCGAAACAGGCTGATTGGGGACAAGATGCCTGACGAACTCTTTCACAAAATTTGACACCATGTGGCATTGACCAATGGTGGCATCTAAATGCGTTTCCTTCTCCATCAGTAGGTGATCACGTTTATCAACAGGAAGGTCATCGCGTTTGAACTAGATATCAATTCGAACACAATAGTCGCATACGTCTCGGCTGAGCAAGTTAAGCAAAGGCCAAGATAGAAGAGGTGCACGTACTGAATCCATTTCAAATACGATATAATGCGACCACCATCATTGGAGGTTTCGATCTTGGCCTTGTACCGCTGATGCAGTTTAGTGAAGGTTAGAGTTACATCAAGAAGATATTGTTTCGAGCAACGATGTGTTCAAGGGAACTTGTCCTCAACCTCCCATGTCTCAGCATCTGCCTTGATTGCATCCATGTCGTTACTGTGGATTATATGAATAGGAATATGAGGGGGATGGCGAGTATGCAGCGTGTTGATGCCATTCTTCAAGACGTTACGCAATCGATCGATCCTAGCGTCGTCAACTGGAATGATGGCCCGAATCTCGCACTCCAAATATTCGCTTTGGAAAAGGTTGATTACGATGCCTTCCAATTGTTGCCATTTGAAACCGGCCCAATGTGTTGCCATGGAAATCTAATTAGCCCAAATCTGATTGATCGCCTCTTGACCCATCTTTGAAATGACCCGTTATAGCACATTCGCCTTACAATTTGATGGAAGGCGACATTGCCGCTACAACATAGTCTGATGGGAACCGCCAACTTTGCCTAATCGGCATTAAACGTCATGAGCCTGCAACACTAACATCGATGTAGCATTGTTGCTTGATGTTGCACGGGCCAATGTCACTATGGATTCAGCTGGAGAAGGAGCAACCGCCTCCGATGCTATTGGTGTCACGTCCATATTAATCAAGTAGTCGGTGATAATACTCTTCCATCTCTAGGCCAAAAAACAACTGGGGAATCTGACAAGAAACTTCTCCACCTCCCTGTACACTTGCATCATAACACTTAACGGTTTGCTTCACTAATCGTCATTGTTGTGATACCTAATCAAGCAATGCATGTGACCGTTCAACGTTCCATAACACTCCTCCTCATTCATCATTGATGATTAGCTAATGCAATAATGGAATGTGCACCAGGTAGGACCACACCCCTAAAAAAAGATTAATTGCCTATTCGAGGATGGGTTTATTTGGGACCCCGGGGTCTTGCCATAAGGTTCAAATGGAATAACAATGAATGTGTCATGCACTACCCTATTTAGGCACCTATATTCATAGCTACCAACAATACATAACATGTTTTCTTTTGGTCATAGTGTCTATGCCTTCCAAAAGTGTTGATTATAGTGTCTAGTTCTCCAAAGTATTCAAGGTTTGGTCATTGTTTCAAATCCAATCCCAAATATCTTCATTTTCATGAATGTCCATCCCCAATGCTTTTGCTTGAACCCTTGTTTTTTTCAAGATGCCTTGAATCAATTTAATAGTCCACATGGAAAATTACCATAACTTTTAAATTTGCATCGCTCATGAAGAATAATACTTGGGAATTAATTAATTCGACCATGCAAACTTAAATTATTGCCTTTTGGAACAATTGAACATTACAAAACTTGTTTTGTTACTAAAGGCTATTTTCAAGTTGCTAGCTTTAATTATCATGACACATTTTCTCATGTCATAAAGATCATGTCTATTCAAGTTTCTTTGGCACTTGTTGCCATTCATAATTGGGAGATTAATCAAATGAATGTAAATACGATTTTTTTACATGGTCATCTTCATGAAAATAATAATATAAAATAACAAGAAAGCTTTGTGCAACCTAGTTATGAACATCAAGTATGTTGACTTTTTTGTAGTTTGTATGGCCTTAAACAAGCTCCCCATTCTTGGTATGAGCACAGTGATTGCTATTTACATCAAGTTGGATTTCATTACACAATTGCAGATTGTTTGTTTATGTTTAGAAGCAAGGTGGTTTCATCATTCTTGCTTTGTATGTTGATGATGCCCTTTTGGTGTGCAATAATCTCTCTTTCTTACAACACACTAAGGCTGAATTAAAATCCACTTCTACAATGATTGATCATGGAGTAGTTCATCACTAGTTGGGCATTCAAATCTTTTGAAATCATTAAGCTAGTACTTTGTTCCTCATTCAAGCACATTATGTTCATGCAAAACTTGGAATATTTGGCATGCATATTTGCAAACTTGTTGCCACTCCATTGGAAGTGAATTAACATCTTTAAAAAACTCAATCACTTCACACTACTGAGAATGTGGAGGCCATGTCTCATGTTCCATACCAATGTGTATTTGGCTCTTTTGGCTTATGCCATGGTATGTATTCATGTTGATTTAATGTTTGTAGTGGGAGTAGTCTCTCATCATTCTTGAGATCTAGCACCAACACATTAATAATCAATCAAACAAAAATTTGGATACGTACAAGGAACAAAAACTTTGGTCTTTTGTATTCAACACATGCAATAACTAAAATCACTTTAGTAGAATTTTGTGATGTTGATTGACATGAGGAAGTAGATAGTAGCAAAAACATTACATTTTATACCTTTGTATTTAGAGGTGGGGCTATTAACTGGAGTAGTAAATGTCAACTTATTATAGCCTTGTCAAATATAGAGGTAGAATACAAGGCTATTGTCAAAGCTACAGAAAATACAAATTAAATTAGGCAACTTCTATAATATATTGGATGAGTCCAACTAATTGCAACAATAATCCATTGTGATAATCAAAGTTGTATTGTTCTTTTTCAAGATCACAAGTTTCATGTTCACACTAAGCATATTGAAATACACTATTATTATGATCTGTGAAGTAATAATAAAAGGAATGATGAAGTTACAATATTATAACACCAATGAAAACAATTGTTAACATTTTTACAAAATAATTTATCAAAGATAAGCATCAACATTGTGCTATTCACCTTCGTATTATCTCTACTTGAATTTTTTAAAAACTATTATTCAGATATTCATTTTATGTTTCATTATATAATTTTTTTATCAAGATTGGCCACCTTTTTTCAAAAACAAGATTTAAATATGTCTATATTCTTTAAAATGTATCAATTACAATCTAAGTGAAGATGCTAAAAAATTAGTAGACAAATTCATCAATCAAATATGAAGTAGTAGAACTCATGTTCAATAAACATGAAAATGTGAAGAGACACAAAGTTATTGATGTAATATAAAAACATGAATACAATTAATTGTATGATGAATCATCCTTATTTCTTTAAATGTTTTTCCTTAATTTAAGATTATATCTTCAATTCTTCAAAAATCAATATTCATTCATAATATTATATAATTTTGATATGATTTTAATAAATCCCACTAACTGTTCTCATACCGGTATTGCCAAAATTTGTTTTAGTATATGAATTCATAATGCAAGTATTGTATGTTATGTACATTGGAATAGTAGGTATTTTATATCATGATATGGGTATTGTAATGGGAATTCCAAGTCACAACATTGATTTTAAAGGAGCCATGTATGTATTGCATTTGGGTTTTTGTTCAATGATGAATGTTTGTAGAATTATAAATTATTTTGGTGTAGGAATTTGTCCTACTTCCTTCAATCATGGGAAGGGTTCCAAATTCCCATTCCATTCATGTCCAAAACCCCACCAAGTCCCCTTTCTCAAACAAGGACTTGGTGTGGAGGTTCAGGATACGCCATGGAGGGCAAAATAAAGTGACCATTCAATTTGCTTATGTTCCACATGCTCGCATCTCAAAATTCTTGGAAGGTGAATGAAGGCATACGAACACCCTTGTGGAATGGAATGTTTACAAAACTTTTTCCAAGCCAAATGGATGTAGAGCAACCAACTATCAAAAACCACTTTGGGCATACATGGTAAACATTTATGGCATTAACCTTTTTAATTTCTTTAATTCATATACTAAAGATGTAATCATTTATGTTTTGAAAGTTTTTTGGTCTAGGTATCAGTGTGGATATGGACCAGAGGACTATTGGGAAAACTCAACCCACACACGATTTATTAAACGAAGATGCTTAGCATCATTCTTAATCAAACATCTATACACACGACCTGATGTGGCTGAGATCACAATTTATCATAAGGCCCATACACAAACTGATGGGTTGTTCGCACATGGTGAGCATGACCTAATCCATTTCTCGTATGTCTCGTTATGTTCCACGCATGTCACAAACATTGAAGGACCACATATGGGCCCAATTAAGCTTAGGTTACACGACCAAAAAAATATATGACAAACATAAAGCAATTTGGTGGGAACGTGTGAATGTGGGTCAAAACATGACACGAGATGATTTCATTCAGCTTCAAGACATTGCATATTTGGATCGAAAACATAAAAAAAGGAGTTGGTGTTTACACACCAACCCTGCAATTTCAATTCGGTTTCAGGTTTTCTAACATTCGAAAGATGCGTTCTTTTTCCAAGATGTTGGTGAAATCAACATGACTCAAGTCCCATTCACCATAGGTATTCAAACACCAACTCAATGTGAGTCCATGTTATCATATGGTCACAATGGTGCCATTTCTATGGATGCCACATTGGCACAAATGACATGAAATTCCATCTATTCACCTTGATGGCGTTTGATGATCATCGCATGGGTGTCCCTTTAGCTTGGATCATTACAAGTAGCAAACAGTTCAGGATTTGATCAAATGGTTAAAACCATTAAAAGATAAGATGTTATCACACATGCCACATTGGAAACCATCATGTTTTCTCGTTGATGATGCACCTCAAGAATTGAAGGCATTATGTAGTACCCACTTTGTATTTTTTTCCTTAGATGTTTTTTAATATCTTTCATAAAATTCTCAATTACTTCAAATGCATTTTATGTTATACAAACCCCATCCACTCATGGAGATTTTATTGCATATGTGTCCTTATTAAGGTCGTATGGGGTATGGACAAGGTTCCCTTCTACCTTTGTTGTTGGCATGTTTTCAAAGCATGGCATTTACATGGTATTGAAAAAATCAAAGATGTGGAAATGCAAGGTGGAATCCTCCAAAACCTTCATGATGTGATGTACATGTCCATCAATCATGGAGAAATAATTGATGACTTCAAAGAGCATGGGAAGGTTGCTATGAGATAAAGCCTTCATAAGCATAGGCTTAGTGATGCGTGGACAAATTATTTCTAGACTTATTACCATCAGTTTGGTAAGTGATAATATTTATCATGGTTTAGTATTCAAAATTCTCTTGTAATAATTTTATTCATCCTTGTGCATTATGTTTATGTTTACATAATTATGGATGATGGATGTTGGAAGAATGCCGCATTCCAACCAAGACACCTAAGTGAACATTGAATCATATTATGGTGCGTTGAAACATTGACTTGTTTTTGACACAAAAGGACCTTAGAGGGCGTAGGATTGATTGGTTGGTGTGGCGATTGACAACAACCATTGCACGTCACTACATGCACACATTGGAAATGAAAAAAAAAGGTTTCATAAAAAAAAAGGTTATGGAAGCCATTATTACATGAAGTGTGGAAAAGACAACCCTTATTCCACTCACCCATGTGTACCAACCAACCCTTGAGAGTGATGGAGCTTGGGGCGTACAAAGCCAACACCTTCCCAATGTTATTTATGTGGAAAATTTCCCATTCACCAAAATATTTTGTTGCACATGTGAATGGGCATTGCGAAAAAACATGTGTAAACAACAAATTATGTTCATTCTCACATGCATAGACATTTTTCAAGAGGTTATCAGTCATTACTGTGGAACATGGTATGGATCACATTGTGGAGGGTTGGGTCACATGTTTGCGGACCCACGACATATTTCAGATGATATGGAGTCCAATGATGATGATGAAGATGAACATCTTGAAGGTGATAATGGGATCATGGAATTGGATGGGCTCATGAACATGGAGCAAAATGATCTCCCTATGGGTGCCATTATAGGGTCTAATGACACAATAAATTCATCGACCCCAATGGAAAGGGCTCTTGCACAACTGGTCACTACAATGTAAAAGATAAAAAATGAATGTAAAAAAGGCGATGTGACACTTTGTGAACATGCCACCTCACACATGAAAGTATTGACATCTAATATTTGTAACATACACCTCACAAAGGTAAATGCAGTTTCCCACCCAGGATTGGTGTTACATTATGTAGAAGATGGATTGGGAAATAGTGTCAAATAGCTCAAAGATCGGCATGAAACAATGCTCAATTACACAAATGTACATACTAAATGATGTCATGAATAAATGTTTCAATTACTAATCAAGACTGTTACCATTGGCACTAAAATTTTTGTTTTAGAATCAATTTTGTATGGAGAAAACCATAGCCCAAATTTTTTAAACATCATGTATTCAACACACACATGAAGTCTAATATGGCATAAATGTTATTATTGTTTCCAAGTAATAAACAAAAAAAGTGTGAAATGCAAAAACACAAGGATAGTGATAATATTAGTGTTAAATGAAGGTATTGTAACTAGGCCCCAAAATCCCAGTTGGTAGAAGTAAGTACAAGTGCAAGTATTGTAATTAAACCCCAAAATTCTAGTTGGTAAAGGTAAGTATGGGTGTAAGTATTGCAATGAAATTCCAGTTGGTAGAAGCAAGTACAGGTGTAGGTATTACAACGAAGCCCCAAAATTCCAATTGGTAAAAGTAAATATGGGTGTAGGTATTGCAACAAAACCTCAAAATCCAGTTGGTAGAGGTATATATGAGTCTAGGTATTGCAAGTTTAAATGAAAAATTAACCCTAAATGCAATACTCACGTTTCAAAAGAACCCATCTAGATGGTTTGGATACCCTTAAGTGAAGACCTAACCCTAAACACAATACTCACATGCAAAGTCATTTTGAAATAATTCAACCCTATATATAATACTTGCATTCAAGGTTACTTTGAAATTACACGTGTGGGGTTTAAACCTCTTTAAATGAAGATCCTACCCTAAATGCAATACCTGCATTTTGGGTCACTCCAAAATAATTAGTTAATTTCAAAATAATATGCTAACAAAAGTGTGTATAGAGGTTGGGGTTGTTGATTAGGAATTCCATGATTCTTACTTTGTTTCATTGAATTTGAAAAGAGGTTGTATTGTTTGTGGAACAAATAGTACAATGACAATTGTGATCAAGCTTATCTTGGTGTAGGAATTTTTTTTGGGAAAAGTTGAATTTGCAATCCATAATGTGGAATAATTATCTTACATAGTGATTTCAATAACTTATTAAAACAAAAATATAATTAAGTTAATCAATCAATATCAAATGAATCAATCTCATTTTTAATCCAACTTTTTATTATCCAAGTAAATAAAGTTAAACCAAATGATTAATTAATTATTGATAATTAATCATTTAAATTATCCAAAATATTGGTCTATTAATTATTTAATTATATGACAATTTTTTTGATAATTCATTAATTATCAAAAATATTTTACATTAAATTGGGGGGAAATTCATAAGGTTTAGACATATGTGAAACAATACAATTTCATTTAAAATCTTCTTCGAAGAAATTGGAAAAATTAAGTTGGCGAGTTCACACAAAGGTAAAAAGCAAACCTTATGTGAAAACCTAACCCTAAATGCAATACAAATTTTGTCAAGATCATAAAATAAAAAGTTCAATTTTTTTCAAATATGTTCATATTTATGTTTTTCCTTTTTAAAGTTGTAAACTCATGTCAAAAAACAAAAACATAAAGTCTTTAATTTAATAAGATCTTAAACTATGTTTAAAAAAATTTAAAGCACATGAATTTTAATTTTTTAATTTTATTTCACATAATAATAAAAGTGATATCTCCCATATATTAATCCTATGTCTAATTGAAATTTTATTTTATACTTTTATGTTACATAGTAAATACTTCTTGGTTAGAATAATCAGATAGTGGGTCAAAAATATTTTTATTTATAACACATTGTATATAAATAATGATATTATGGAATAATATTGTTGATTCATTTCAATACATATAATATTTTCATATTTATTTAAAATAATATAAAACTGATTGATATATATATATATACCTATGGTATGTATATTGCAATTATTTTTAATAAAACTTTTCTTAATGCGAATTTTAAAATTCCAAAATATTTATAGCTTAGAAGCCATGCCAAAGTTTGTGTGGATTTGGAAACTTTTGTGAGGGCCAAGTTGTTATGTAATGTTTTCAACACCTTCAAAACTTGAAACATAACTTGACTATCCAAAAAACACAATAGTGTTCATAAAAAAAAACCAAGAATTTGTAGTCTTGACAAATTATTAGCTTCAACAAAAGCTCATTGCCAAGGTTGTCAGATTGACTAAAGTGTCGACATTGACCAAGCTAAACAACCTAGCCTAAACATGAATAACAGGTTAGTAAGCTACTTGTTAAGTAATTTAATTAACTACCTAATAGGCTACCTACGTAATATAGGCCTATTATGTAGTTTATTCATTAATGTAGGCCTTTTAGGTTAATATTTTAGATGGTCTATGTAAGTATTGAAGGTGGTTGAGCTTATTAAGTAAACATACTAATTATATAGGTAATGTACTAGGCTAGGCCACATAAGCCTAATAAGCATTTATGACAGTTTAATGTATATTCCTTATTATATTATAACATATTAAATTTGAACTTTAAAAATTTATTAAAAAAACACATTTTTTCATATAATTATTATAGGTATATATTATTGGATTATGATTCAAATCTAGAGTTTGGGAAACCCTAAGTTAATTAACATTTTTTTAACAATTCTATAGTAAATAAATCTACGGTGCATTTTAGGGGGAATTTTATATGCAAAATAATGGAACATATATATTTAAAGAAAATGAAAGAAATCAGCTTGGAGATATTAAGAAATGTTAAGAAACATACTTTCTTTTGTGTTTTGTTACAAATTTTATTTAGTTATTAAAACATTAAAGCTAAATTTGTAATTGGTGAAAGTAAATACGTGTGTGGGTATTGCAAAATTATATGAAACCTTAACCTTAAATGCAATAGCTATATTCAAATTCATTTCAAAATAACCCATAGGTGATTAAGGCAAAACTTGTAGTGCAAGGGCAACCTTAAATGCAATACCCACATGTAAGGTTGCTTTGAAATACCCAATATGTATTTTGGGTGCACCTTTGAATCAAGACCAAGGCCTATATGCAATACCTACATGCAAGTTCATATTGAAATTATCCATATGTGATTGAAGTAAACCTTATGTGAAGACCCGACCCTAAATGCAATACCCGCATGTAATGTCATTTCAAAATAATTAATAAGTGGTTTGGGTACCCAAAATATGTCTTTTTATATACCTAAATTAAATATAACCTGAATTAATTTTATGACAAAATGTGAATTTTACAATGAATGTAAAAAACCAATGACTATTATGTGACCTATATGCAGGTATTGCAATGAATGTAAAAAACCAACAACTATTATGGGACCCATATGCGGGTATTGCAATGAATGTAAAAAACCAACGACTATTATGGGACCCATATGTCGGTATTACAATGAATGTTAAAAACTAACAACTATTATGGGACCCATATGCCAGTATTGCAATGAATGTAAAAAACTAATGACTATTATGTGACCTATATGCAGGTACTGTAATGAATGTAAAAAACCAACGACTATTATGGGACCCATATGTGGGTATTGCATTGAATGTAAAAAACCAACGACTATTACAAGACCCATATGCGGGTATTACAATGAATGTAAAAAACCAACAACTATTATGGGACCCATATGCAAGTATTGCATATTTGATAATGGCCTTATGGAATTTATAATAGAAATTGATGTAAGTATTATATGTTTAAAATGTGTGTCTTGCTTTAAAAATCTTTAGGTGATGCGAGTTTTATTACATTAAATGTAAATATTGCACAATGTTCATTTTGATCTTTGTAGACCCTAGACAAATTAATGTTACCTATTCATATGGGCCGATTTAAAATTTGATTTTTACATTTTAATTACTAAGAAAATTATGACAAAGAAGACATATATGATTAACCACATACCCATCAAACAAGTGTGACTAAAAGAAAATATTATATTGATAAAAAATGTACAAAAATGGGTGGATGAAAAATTGCTAATAACCTAATGAAAAAAAAAGGTTCTCTATAACATATCATAGGACCAAAGTTCAAAAACTCGGTAATTCAAAAAATAAAAGGGCTGAAAAAACCTAGCTAACTATATAAAGTGAAAACCCTAAATCATATTAGTATTTATAACCCCATGTTTAGTTCGGTAAGTAGTTGTTGCATTTGCAACCTTTGTTGCATGATGAGTAGTGTAGAAATGGCGATGTTGCATTTCAACTTGAATTGCATTTGCAACAAACTCTTCTTTTGTTATTTCCTGAACCCTATAAACACCCAAAAGCCACCAAATTAAACCTTAACACACCTTGGATGAAACAAAATTATGAAAAAACAATAAACATTGATTATTATTATTTTTTTACCTTCCATGAATCATTTTAAATTCATGAAAATCCAATACATTTGTTGATTGTTCTGTTCAATTTGCTTTACTAGACTCTTGATCCCAATTTTTGACATCCCATGCCATTTTCAATCATCATGCATATACACAACGAGTGGATCGAATCATCTCTTGTAAATCTTCATCCTTCTCCATTTGTGATGTTGCATTTTGAAGACGTTTCCCACGCCCTAGGCATTGAGACCCAACACCTGCAATAATTGCTCTAAAGTTAATTTGACCAAAATTGGTTTTGGGAATGGTGGACATTTTTTACAATAGTTACTAACTTATCCCACTTCTATTGTGCTTTGACAATAGCATGATTAACAACCTTTTGATCATTTTGCTTTTGCACAACCATGGCATTTCCCAAGATGTGAGCATTCATTTTAGCATGGTTTTGATGTCGAGGACTTCTTTTAAAAGTTGAAGGCTTCCCATGTTTAACCTTTTCTATCACCAAGCCATGCACCTCCTTCGAATGCTTCGTTAACAACCATTTGGCACAATATGTGACAATGTAAGTGCTAACTTTACACTTCCATTTCGACCCAACCTTGTCCATTCTTTGTCCTTCTGAGCCAAATTAGGTGGGCAAGGGGGTGCCGATGGCCAAGAAGCTTGGTCGATTTCAAGTTCCGAACCCAAACCAAAAAATATCAAAAAGTAAATCATTATTTTGTAATAAAAAAGTTTTGCCTTAAAACCTTACACATAAAGAGTTCAAAAAATAGAATGTAGGTATTGCAAAACATAAAATCACACAATTAGATATAACTTTTGCAAACTTTAATTATTTTCAAGTATTGTAATAAAAAAAATTTGACAAAAAAAATCCCACACCTTCCATCATTTGATGGAAGGCGTGGATATAATTAAATTAAAAAAAATTGTACAATTTTTTTAATCTGCATTTAATCTAATGTACATAAATTTTAAAATAATCCATCATTTTTTTATCGAAATTTTCAATCTATATTGTAAACTGTTATCCTTGTTAACTCTAATCCACATAGATTACTTGATAAATCAATTCTTAATTCTAATGAAGCATCATTTTGTTCCTTAGGATTCAATTTTGATGGAGTAACATTTTGCTCAACAATTGTTTGATTTGATGAAATAACATTTTTCTCAGCAATTGTCTATTCTGATGAAGCAACATTTTACTTATGAACTTCCAAATCACCACCACCTTTCTTCAATCTCCTTCCTCTAGCCATTACAACCTTCAACATAAAAAAAACCACCATTCCATTGTTAATTGTCAAATATAACCAAAAGGACCAAAGAAAAAAATAAAAGAAAAAAAGAAAAAAAGAAAAAACTGCTGCCAACGTTTTTCTCACAACACCACCACCATAAAAGAAGGCGATGACATTGCTATTGTCACCTTTTTTCACAGCAAAACCACTAAAAAAGGTGAAGGTAGTTACTGTCACCATTTTTTTGCAGCAAAGCCATTAAAGAAGGTGACAGAAGCTGTCGTTTTCTTCTTCTTCGTTATAACAAAAACACAGAAGAAGACGACAATTCATTGTAGTCGCCTTCTTCGCTGCAACAAAAGAAAAAAAAAGAAGGCAATGGTAGTAAAGTTGTTGTTGCCTTCTTTTTTGTTGCAACAAAACCAAAACATAAGGTGACAGTAACTTTGAAGTTGCCTTCTTTGCCGCATAAAATATAAAAAAAAGGTGATGGGAGCTCTGTTGTCATCACCTTCTTCGTTGCAACAAAACAAAAAACAAGAAGGCAACGACAACAAAGTTGTAGCAAAACCAAAACAAAACGCAACGGAAGCTTTGTTGCCGTTGCCTTCTTCACTACAGCAAAACCAAAACATAAGGCCTTTGTTGCCATTGCTTTCTTCATTGCAATAGAATCAAAATAGAAGGGCTTAAGGGAGGGAGCTCCCATCTGGGTCTCGCTTCAAGCTCACGTGTTGTCGTGGCTCTCACTCCAACTGCTCCCAAGCCTTGGCGATGGAGTGAGCACAAAATCAGGTGAGGTAGGTAGGAGGGGGGAGGTAGGTGGGAGGGAGGTAAGTAGGAGGGAAAATTTTGGAGGCAAAGAAGAGGCTGAAAAAACCAAAAACTCTGGGCAAGGGAGGATGTGTTTTTGGTTCATCCCCAAAATGGCTTCAACAGCCTCATCCTCAACTGGTGCATTGGTGGCTGCTGGTTCACTCCAGCCATTCATAGGCATCTCACAACAGTTCACAGTAACAACAAAGCCTGTGAACATTTGTTAAAATGTGAGGACCTAATGAAAACTACATAGATACATCAGACTTGTGTTGTCTCTACATTACAAATGGCAGAGGGAACAAAGGCAAATTATAAGCTTGGGGAGTTGCATTTCCAACTGGTTTTGCAAAAACCCTGGTTGGATTGGTACAGAAGAGAAAAACCTAGCGTAAAATGAAAGGCCAGTTAGCAGAAGATCGCAGAGAAGTAGGTTGAAAGGCTGCAAAGATCACGGAGGCATGGAGATGGCTTGGCCTCCATCTTCTCTCTCTCTCTCTCTCTCTCAGCTCTCTTTACCACCCATTTCTTTCATCTCTCCATCAAAGAAACCAAACCCTTATCTTGGCTCTTGTTCTTGTCCCTGTAGCAGCTGTCTCTAGTCTTCACTACGACGCACAAAACTTTGAAGAGCCCTTTTGTTGTATGGTTTTGTCCACATTCCTTCTTCAAATTGTCAATTACAGTTGACTCCCCCAATTCTTCAAAGCAAACCCTAGCTTGGTTGCAATCACTGGTGCACAATTGTTGTAGTTTGTGCATTTTACAATTGTTAGATGACTGTCACAGATATAAATTCCAGCTTCTTTTGCATGGAGATTGCTTGTTGCAGAGAAGGGCATGTGCTAACGCCCTTGGGACACATATGTCAAGATGTCTGTTGATCATTGTAGTGAGTCTTGACTCTGCCATTCATGTATGATTATTCAAGCTTATGCACTACTGCCTCAATTGTTGCAGATTTCTTTTTGCCCTTTACTGTTTGTTGTACATCTTTCTGCTGCGTTCTGATTCTCGGGTCCCGGTCATCCCCACCACTTTTGGAAGCAGGCATTGTTGTTGTTACAATAGAACAATTTGTGGCCATACATGGGGATTCATTCCATCTAGGGTGTTTGTGTGCTTGGGTGGCTCAGTCCTGTTATGAATGGTACTGACATCCCCCTGTTTATTTGCAACTGCTATGTCTTTGATTTCTCTATCATGATATTTGATGAAACCCACATGGAAGCACTTGATTCTCCAGCTACTCCCTTGTATGCAATTTGTCACCAGTGACCTGCAACAGTCAGAATGGGTAGATTTTGCAAGGCTCTCAGGATTTTAGAGCATCATGATGAGTCAATTATCTGCCTCCTTTGACTGTAGTTCTTTTCTGCCTTAGGGTTACTTTGAATGTTGAATTTGTGGATTTGAGGAGAAGGTAATCTAGAGGAGCTATGTCATTGCAAGAGGAAATTGGAATGAAGGCTGAAGGTCTGGACATGCCAATCCCAATTTGCCAAAATTGTGGGATGCCTTCAACCAAGGAGGAAGAAACAATTGGGATCACTCTCTTATTCTCAAAAGTCAGCCGACAGGTGCTGTGTGTAGAATCTGGAAAGGACTTTGTTGATATGCTTGTTGGCTTCCTTACCCTTCCCATGGGCTGCATTATTAAGCTCCTCAGTCAAGCTGCATTGATCCATAAACCTGAGATGTACTGCCCAGCTCCAGCACTACCACTGGCAATGTCTCCTCTTCCCTACACCCCAAGTTCTAAGAAAGTCAACAGAGGAAAATGCAATGAGCATTTTGCCATGACCTCGATTTCCAATGTCTTTGATAGTGTGGTAAGGCTTGAAGACTCAAGAATGGTGACTGACAAGAAATGTTTGCTGGATCCCAAACCCACAAACGGTTTTGTTGGCAAGCTGTTAAGCTCCATCAATCCAACACCTGAGGTTTCCACAAGTGGGAGTGTCTCCCAACACAACTACTATGGATGTGGTCAGCAATGTTCTTTTGTTACTGCAGTACCTGGCACAAAGTGTCCGAAACACAAGTCCAAGAAGATGGAAACCCTTTTCAAGATTGTTGAAGATATAGAGAATTTGGAAGCTGAGGAGGTATGTCCTTATGTTTCAGGGCTTTGCTGTATACAATGTTGAATCCTTCAGCTTTGATGGGCCTCTCTGCCATTGTTTGGTTGTTCACTGATGAAATTTATAAACCCCCAAAGATGCAGCATTCAGGATTCAAATCCAGACACATGTGCAAGGTTTTTTCCTGTAATGTGAGTTGCTTGGGGGTTATCATCTAACTACTGTGTAGAACCCCATGTGGGCAGGCATTAGGTGGCCGCCATTGTGCAGCTCCTGTTTGCATTCCACCCTCTCCACCCAGTCGGCGCTCCACTAGAGTAAAGAGTGTCAATCCTGATGTGCGGCCTCAGACACCTCGAGGACTTAGTCTTGATGCAGGGCTGGCCCTGGCCACCACCAATGCAGCTCTCTCTCCCATTGTAAGTTGTGGGAAACAGTTACACAGTTTCCCTTGTTATTCAAGACCAAATCAAAATTCTACTGTTTGGTCTTCCCCTCATCTGCTGTAGTCGAAGAGAGATTAATCTAGCCTGTGTACTCATATATTGCAGATGCTTGGATGTTGCTGGAGATGTAAATGAATCTCCTATGACAATTGCAACATGTCTAGGCAATTGAGTCACAATGCATGTGCTTCAATACTCATGAGTACAAATCTGAAAATTGTTGAGTATCTTGTGAATGTAATTTGGGTGGCAGGCATCCCGGTTAAGTGTGACTGATGAGTTGTTGAGAGGATATGTGAAGGGTGGAATCCAATTTATGATCACCAATACACTGGATATTTTTGCAAGCTCTGCAATCAAGGCTCTCATTGCTCTCAATATGATCAGGACTGAAAAGGTTGGCGACCTGGACACCATCGATGTCCTTGTGAATGCTGAGGAGGTAGACCCAACCATTATGCTGGGTCTCAAAAACTTTTAGGGTTGTCATTTTCCATGGCATGGCAGTCATGTAGTCCTTGTTGAAAACATAAGGGATTCATGGGAAGTTTGTGCTTCACTACAGCCAAAAAAATGACCTACAGTAAGAGTTTGGTGGGTGTGCACACTCAATTTTGTTGCACTTGAGATGAGGAATGCTCCAATATAGAATGTGTGGGATGTGCAGATGTTGCAGTTATTGAAAGCTTCCATTTCTTCCACAAATGTGCTCAATGATGTGTTTGGCAAGTACTGCGCAGATGTGCAGTGTGCCCCTAGTAAGCTCTCCTCACATGCTGTAACCAACAAGTTTCATCTTACAAACTATTGAGGTGTTTGAATGTCATTCTGATGTCACACAGTCTATGTTCTAGCTTGACCTTGTCATATGTTCTAAAGAGGAGTGGCAACATGATCAGTTGTATCCTCATGAGGTTCATGATATAGGGCACTGTGTAATGCAATAGATCCCACCAATCTACGATTTTGCTTCCTCTGTATGCTGGATAAAAACACTTCTGGAGACTTTATTGGATTAATCCACTGTGAAACTTTGGATATCACCACTTTGGAAATGATAATGCAATCTTGAATTCTACTACTTGGCACAAGTGCAAGAAACAACTGTTTACCTGTAACTGTAACCACTATGGTGAGGTCATGGGATTGGACTCTTGAGGCGGTTTCTGAACCTGAAGGTATCCAACATTCCCTGGTTCCCAATACTAATGGAGTCCTGACTTGCTTGCCACCTAGTAGATCTGACATCTGCCCTTGTTGAGATGATTGCAGTAACAAAGAAGAACACAGTGTTCTTCCCACAATGTGCAGACCCACCTTGCCACCAATGCTCCAGAATGGGCCCTCCAATCTATCCTGCACACTCTGATTCTTCTGAGTAAGCTTTACATTGTACCTTTGAAGCATTTGGCTGTGTTACCTGTGTCAAGAATATCATGAACACCTCTTGTGTTGTAAATTAATACCTACCTATTTTTGTGCATGTTTGTTGCAGTTCCTGCAGTAATTAAAACCCAACCGGCTCATCGATACCAACAGAGAACTCAATGATTTGGATGTTCAGGGATTAATGCAAGACCTGAGTGCAGTTGACAGCTTTTAGGGTCTGATGGTTGAGATCTATTGATATTTCAGATGAACTTTACATATGGAGATCAATCATGACTTGTATGTTCTGTTCTTCTTGACATTCATGATGATTTTGGACTTCTGGCATGAAAATGGTAAACATGGGGTTTTAATAAGGACAACTGTGAAGTTGTATGGGTGACGTCTTGATGTTTTGAGCATGCTCTTGCTTGTGAAGTATTGTAGTCAACTGCACTTGTTCAACACCTCCTAAATTTCCACTATTACAACAGATTTGTGACACCAGCCTCATGCTTTAACTTTTTGCATCAGCCTCAGCTTAACTTCAGCTTTCTAATACCCATTTGAGTTGTTACCATTCCATTATTGCTCCCTCTGGCATCAACAGATTTCTGAGGAACTGGTGGCTGTGATTATCCTTCCTCACAAACTCATGTTGAGACTAGTAAAGAGGGAAAAAGTATTAAGAGTCACCATCCTATGGCCAAGGCCGCTTCTGATCAGTTGTTTATGACCTCCTTTCAACACCTTTGGAACCTCTTGTATGTAGTTGAACAGACTGGTAGGTTTCAGACTGTGTTTCTCAAGTTCCAGAGCAGGGCCCAGTCTAAACCCATGTGTTGTATGAGTCTTGTCTTTTACCCAGATGTGCATGGAGCCATTTATTCATATACTATCTTCTCAGCTGGAATAGTGTTTTGTTTACTTGACATTAACCCTTTACTTGTAGGAACAGGATCAGTGAACAGAAGCCTTCATCTGGAGAGTGGAATGTGGTCATTTGGCAACTATGAAGGTTGTGTATTTCTGCACAAAATTGGCATTCATTTTATCTTTTTTTTTCCTGAAGACTTCAAAGCATAGTGACTGCCTCTGACAAAGTTTACAATTTTGGAATCTGAATTTGGTTGGAATTCTTAGGGTGCAATTCTCTGACCAATTTCTCCAATCTAGAATTGCATCCTTCCTTCAACTTTCTATGTCCTCCTTGAACAAACATCAGGGAGCAATCCATAAGCCACTGATGTCAAAAGGATTGCAGTAGAAGCAGATTGTTGCATTTCTATCCATTCTATCAACAATTCATGGCATTTGTGAATAGAATTGTACAGCAACAAATCCTTCACTTTTTTATCCAAATGCTCTGACCAGGTTTGGTGAGATTCTTGTTTTGCAGAGCTTCTTGGCAGTTGAAATCCATCAACAGATATTGAGCTGGGATTTTTATCTTTCCCAGTCATGATGCCACAAAATGTGAATGCTGCAGGCATTGAAACATGTGGAGAGTACTAGAATTGTAGTGGTTGGTTTCCAAGAGTTTTTGTGTTTGGAAATCTTTGATGGGTTTTTTGCAGGGTTTGGTTGTTGTGTGAACTTGATACTTGATGCACATGGGATGTCTCTCTTAGGTGCATGTCAGAAATTTCAAACATAGCAGCAAGCTTGGTAAGGGCACATGAGAATGCTGCTGGGATCTGTTTGATTGAGTCCCGCTATTTGTGCAAATCAGCATTACAAAAACTTCATGTTTTGGTAAAGAAATTTGCAAGGCCAATGTCAGGCTTGAAATTAGTATCTCTCAAGTTGTATTAAGCATGTAGAAATATTGTTTTTTGTATTAATCAATCATGAATTTCAGGAGACAGTTCGAAAGCTCAAGCAGGTGATGAGAAGAAGCAAATGTGATGAAGTTACATACATGTACTGCAGCATCTTCACAAACACTTCACTGAGGACATTGCTGGAGGTGAATGATGCTCTTAAGAGCTGCAATGTCCGGACATACATTGATTCAACATCATGGCAACTCAAACAGTTAGCTCCAATGAAATCTCATTTTATGGGAAGAGTTGAGCTGCATAGAAGTTTTTGTCAAAGATTCAACAGAAGAATTATCATGCGTGCATGACTATATATATAAAGCCGTGCTGCAATCATGTGCAAATGCCCAATCTTCTTTGCCTTGTGGCATAGATCTGGGCACTTGATGAGTCTTATGAATTGACAGAAGCAAAAACTGGTTTTTCTGAAACACATAAGTTGAGCTCAAGGAATTTTGCAACCCCAAGTATTTACATCAATGTAAAACTGCACAGATAAACTCCATCTTAGAATTTACATCAACAGACATAATGATGGAGCTGCAAGAATCCTTGGCTGATTGATCTTGCTAGAATCATAATGAACTGGCAAAATTTTCTTAGCCTAGTTGGAGGGCACCTTAAATTTTTGCCAGTTCCTTGTTAAAAACATAAGATGCCTGCCTCGCAGCAGAGGTAATCCTGAGCATTTGCTATTCCATTGCAGCTTCCTTTCTTGATTGTCCTTCTGGAGCTCCCTCTTGCAACTCTAATCTATTTTTTTTTGTGAAGGCAGCCTGTCCGGGTCGACAATTTTCCTGCCTTCACAGTTGGCCACATCGCTCATTCAGTCAGGTCTCATATAATGAGGATGTAAAAACGTCATACAAGATTCTTAGTGTATTTGGAGGAATGCTTCTCGAGTGTAAGAACCTCTGGGGGCATCTAGGAAATCAAAACGCTCTTCTGTTTTCCGAACGCCCCATATCACTTAATTATTTTTTCTCCCTTGATACCCACTGGGTATCCCAGAACTTTTTGAAAAAATTCTAAAAAAGTCATCTCAAGAAGTGGTGATGGATCCAAAGACCTCTGAAGCTTTGTCTCAAGATCTCGGAAGCTTTTCTCGATAGTTCAAAGGTGACCCCCCTTGTACTACACTATGATCTTTTAGCCTCTTCACAAAACTTGTAAACTACTCTCTTAAGAAACTTTAACATGGCTAGTGATCACGAAGCGGCACAGCAGCTTCACCTGCCATACATAAGAAACTGGGCCCACGGAGATTGAGTATATATATTAAGTATGGTATTCACAATGATGTAACAGGGTTTGACCAAGTTAACAATTTGTCGTTCTGGTCTGGTCTCATAGGTGCTTACAAATCCTTTCTCATAGACGTTTGTTTGTATCAACATCAGGCTTTTTCATAGAAGTCGCGGATGGATCGATGTAGCAAGAGTTGGCCCACTTCCGGATTGCTCCGGTGCCCTCTTCTGGTGGCTACTGATTCAGAGCTACACAAGAAAGATTTTTTTCCTTTTCGATACTAGTTTTGTGGGCCGGTTTGGTTTGTGGAACAAATTGGTCTGAAGTGTTTTTTCTTAAGAAGGGTTTTCAGTGTGCAGATCTTCGTTAAAACCCCAACGGGCAATATTACCATCACGCTTGAGGTGGAGAGCTCTGACACCAAAGCCAATGTCGAGGCTAAGATCAACGATTTAGGGTTGTGGATCCTGCTTAATCCTAATCTGCAGCCTTTGTTTTTCGACGACGTGCGGTTGGAGGATGGGCGGGCTCTGGACTACAAATTTCGGAAATGAGTCGACTCTGCACCTGGGAGATGACTTGGCTCAAATACGTCTACTTCAAAATTACCGTAATGAAACTTGCGGCTAAGCACATTTCTTGAGTACTTTTTCATGCTTGTATTTTTAAATCTTTTTTCAGAAGGAGCCATTTGATTGGCCCATCACTGATATTCTAGATTGGACATTCTCATTATAACCTGGCTGTGCAAATATAGGGCAAACACTAAACAATAGCAACAAGTTAAATGTGGCATGGGCTGGACACATTTGCAATACAATGCTCAACATTATTATACCCACACAATGATTAACATCATAAGCATCTTTCTTATACAATAGTTTCTAAGAAAACACATATGATGATTTTAGGGTTCAATTTTTTCTTAATTATTTTGATCAACAAATGAAATGGATGAAAAAAAATATAAAACATTTAATTAAAAAAAGAAAGCTAATTGCACTTAGGAAGCAATTTCCCTAGGAAAAATAAAATTAAGTGTTGGTCTTAAGCATATTGCTTTACGAAACAATGTTATTGCCCCATGGAGCAAAATGAAGTTCTTGGTGAGTCAAAATGTTTTTAAGGAATAACTTAAAATATTACGAAAAACAACTTGCACAAGGAATAAGAAAAATTCCTCAGGGAAAAAAATAACTTCATTGGGGAGCAATGAATTTTTATCATGGAAAGGCTGAAGTTCCTTAGGTAGTAATGAATTTTCCTTGAAAAAAGGGCCCAAGTTCCATAAGGAAACATGTGTTCTAAATCCTTTTGCAATCACAAACATTTCATGTTCATTTTTATATAGGCTTGTGACCTATCATTGAAAAAGGTTTAGAAAAAAACTACAATTTTGTAGTTCAAAACACTTCAATCAAAATTCATTTGAAAACGTTATGATCACACAAAGTTTCAAATGCGTTTGTTCCCTATGAACATGATTGTACCCTAGGGCAACTTAAGACCATTTTTCTCCAAGGGACATGGTTGCTCCTTAAAGCAATTTAAACCCTTATTCCCTTGGGCAAATGGTTGACCTTGGGGACAACCATGTGTCCAAGGAGCAAAGGCTTAAGTTGTTCTAAAAAACAACCATGTTCCCCAAGGAACAAATGTGTCAGAAACTTTGTGTGATCGTAACTTTTTTTACAAATTATGATTGAAGTGTTTTTAATTACAAAGTTGTATTTCTCCTTGAGACCTTTCCAATGATAGGTCAGAAGCCCATATAAAAATGAACATAAGATAGTTGTGATTAAAAAATAAGTCAGACCATATTTTTCCCAGGCAATGTAAACCTATTATTCCTGTGAGGAACAATCATGTCCCCAAGGAGAACGAGTTTAACTTGCCATGGGGAGCAACTTAAACCCCTTTCTCCTTTGAAAACATGGTTGTTCTTTGGAACATCTTAAACCTTTATTTATTTGGGAACATGGTTGTTTCATGGGGAACAATTTATGCTGAGGAATAATTTAAGCCCCTTTCTCCCCTAAGAATATAGTTGTTCCCTAAGGCATCTTAAACCTTTGCTTCTTCAAGAACATGGTTGTTCCCTTGGGAGCATGATTTTTCTCCGGGGCAACATAAGCCTTTGTTCCTTTGAAAACATGGTTCTTTTCGAAGAAATTGTTCTTGGGTAAAAACACAATTAAAGGAGTTGCCCAAATGAGTGGACATTCTTTCAAACAACATTTTTGTATGTTTGAAAAATCACAAAGGAAGCATAATAGTTTGGATTATCATAATTTGTTTTGGAATATTTTTCATTAATTGCCAAGTTTATATGTTCAAAGCTTGACACATATCAAAAATGTTTTTGCATGTTCAAAGCATTCAAACCTCAAGAGTGGACAATCCTTGTTTTTTTCAAATGTCTTTTTTTCTTACCAAATGTGCACCATTCTTTTTGAAAATTAGAGAGGATTTTAACATTGATGATTATAAGGGCAAAAGGAATTGAATTAATGAAAATTGTTCATACAACCAATTTGAGCACATTTGGTTCAAACTTGCTTTTGACCTTGAAAATTATGGATTTTGAAAATGTGGCTTTAACAAAAGTTTTTTATATTTATGTGATAGAGGGCATGAATGTATAATATTTATGATATAAAATGAATGTGTAGTCAAAATATATTTATATCTAACATGCAATGATAAACTAGGTGTCCAAACTAGAAAATTTTAAGTTATAAACCAATGTAGAAATGATACATGTCATGTGTAATGCTTTGAAAAGGATTTTTACGTTGGCACCCATGGCTCCTTTGACTATGTTTTCACCCTCTTGAGAAACTAACTTAAAACATTTGCCCAAAAGTAATGTATTTTCATCCATTTTGTTTGTGAATGAAAAACAAATTAAATTTTTTTTTGAACCCATGACCTTTGGGCTATAAGGGGGGATTCTAACCACTGCATTAGTTTTCTTCCCTTCGAAAATAATATTAAATCAATTCAAGCATTAATCATTGTGTAGATATAGTTAAAATTTTTATTTTTATTTTCCTGTTGGACATTGTATTATATTATACTATAATTGCGCAGAGCTTGGTGGTGC
>Ga0116228_10000928_pt1 | contig 23662 bp, 9 predicted proteins | sample S1TSphfallax_2_FD_89694 | JGI IMG/M metagenome (GOLD analysis project Ga0116228, IMG submission 89694) | Host-associated microbial communities from peat moss isolated from Minnesota, USA - S1T2_Fc - Sphagnum fallax MG | ecosystem: Host-associated > Plants > Peat moss > Unclassified | place: USA...
GATTTGGATAAAATCAGAGTGGAAAGGGATTTTTTGTAAACAACTTTGAAGTAGATAAATTTTAATCACTCGAAGCTAAAGACAAAAAATGATTTTCTGAGTGTGGAACACAATAAACTTCAAAAATATTATAAGAATATGGAATAGATTTTCTTGAAGTAGCAAAAGGAGCTAGAGGAGCTTAGAATGGATATCGGTAATGTATACTAATCCATGAGATACAAAAATAATATAATTAGAAGCAAGTAAAGATGGACACAAATTTACAAAAGTAGATTTCTTTTAGTGAAAGGTTGTAATAAGTTCTAAAGGAGGCCCAAGGAATCAAACCTTTCAATTATGACAGTGTATTCAAAGATAACAATGAATTCAAGAAACAACATAGTTTATTTTAGGTAAAATTCAGGGCATTGACAATGGAAGAAAAGGATGTAGATCCGTGGTGGGATGTAGTGTAGGAATAATTTTAAAAGATATTGGAAAGGTTTGTACAATGTATGAGAGAAATTGACGTGCTCATAACTCCTTGAAGGACTCAAATGTGAGTCCCAAATAGAAAACAGTAGAAGAGTAAGGAGTTGGGCACACTCCCTGGCTTACAGCACTTTGGAGGGGTAGAGGGGCGTGTTGGAGCTCCGGGAAGGGACTAGGAAGAATTAACAAGCTTCACTTACTCACACTAGCCTGCACAAAACCAAGGTGGTTAGTGCATAGTTGGAGCACTTTTGGTGTTAGGACGAAACATGGGCGACTGGAACTCACAAGACTCACCACTACCCAGACTTGGGGGAAGCCACCACCTTCCCCCTTGTAGTATACTATGTGCCTTTCCATAGGGCCCACATCCAAATGGCTTTTTGTCCCGGGACTCCTAAGTGGGAGTCCCGAAATTACCAAGGTTAGGACTCCTACAACTTTGGGGCGCCATAACTTTACATGTAGACCTCCGATGGAGATACGATCTAAAGCAAAGTTGTAGCCTTCGTCGAAATCTTCCAATGGTATCTCGCACGCCACTTGCACATAAGGAAATCGGGTTGATTTTTTACTTTTAGTGGTCAGGAGTCAAACTACCAATTTGACTCCCGGCCCTTTTTTTAGCCATAACTTGTGTTTTAGATGTCCATATGGGTGATGCAAGCCCATTTTGGACATCTACGTTCCAAGGGCTTTCTAATGATATAAGGAACTCCTCAAGCCATTGATTTTTGACCCCTACAATTGCCCTCTGAAGATACAAGAGTCCACCGGGACTCCAACTCCTAATGTGAGAGTTCCTTTGGGAGTGCGAGGGTCTATTCCCTCACACTCTTTTGCACTCCCGGGAGCATGCAACATGACTCCTGGGCTCCTCTCTTGGCCCGCAACCTTGCAACCCGTTGGTTTGGTCGCAAACCTAAGGCTAGGGTTGCAACAGAAATGAGAAGCTCTACAAGCATAAGATATTTCAAATGGAAAAGGTCATACCATCATTTCAATATGAACCTTTAGTTTTAATTCCAAAACTAGAAACCTCAAATGAGGAAAAAGAAATATGACATATTGATAATGCAAGATCATCACGGATGAGAACAAAAAAGAGGAACTAGCAAACCTTAGAGGAGGAAGGGATAGTTCTTAGAAAGAAATTTGTGGTATGAAATATGCATCAAAACAAAATCTAGAACCATTAGAATTTATTTTACATGAAGTTACTTTTCAAATGTATGCATTTGTAGCCATAGAAATAGGAGAACATATATAAACTAAAGAACAAAAAACTCAAGAAGTACAAGAGGATCAGATTTCCCCAACATCAGAGTTGTGATAACATGAGCAAATTCAAATCACATCATATTTGTAGTCATTGTAATAGCTACAAGTCGGATTAAAGTTGTAGTCATAGGAGCAGACATCAATAGTTCACTAAGCAAATGCATAGTTAGGGGAATTTATTGGGAAGATCGTGATAAAGGCCTAATGATTCTTACACTACTAGCACTAAATATGTTGTTAGGATTATAAGGTTGCATTAATAGTTTTTGCAACAATCATTTTGGTGCTTGAGATTGGCCATTTCTTTGTAGCAAGAATACAAATACCTCACCTAACAAAATTTGGAATTGGGTTTTGAATTCAAACCCTTTGGTTTACTGAAACATCATATATAATAGGATCACAAGTTCTATGTTCAATCATGAATGATCAAATTCTCACTGGCAATGCATGGATTTCACATTAAAAATGCATGCATGCATGCATTTTGAATCTTACTTAATACATTGGAATAGTGGGTTGAGAAGTTCCAACTAACTCATGGATCTTCTCAATGAAGCAACTATTGGTTAAAAAGAGTGCTTACCATGGCCATCATTGCATTGCATAAATTCATTTGCAAAATGGACATTCTCATTATCTAAACCATTTTGCATGTTCTCCATCCTTCTTATGTACCTTGGTTTTACTTTCTACATTGTTCTCTAGTCAAATTGGAATTATTTCTTCATGGGCTTCACCTACATGTGGAAGGTTTTGCCAAGACTACCTACAAATCACCAACTTAAGGCCCAACCAAATTTGATTGATCAAATGAGGGCATATTTTAAGATTCCTTCTAGCTTAACTTAGAATTTGCACCATCCACACTTAATTCTTCCTTTAAAACTACTTCATGGCATCCTCTTCCTTGGCAAGCACAAGAAGAATTCTTATTCTTTTCCACACCCACATATTGTGAATATTGTTTGATTTGGCTACATTTCAACTACATTTGCCCATTTTAGGTTTGCAAGTGGCATGTTGCACTAATTAATGGTCAATATTAGTCATAGTTGTTACATTCACTATGTTGTTCACTAATGAATATAATCTGAACCTTATTTAATTATTTAATATTTCCAAATTGTTGACATGGAAATCGAGGTAACCTTTAACCTTATTTAAACAATGCACTAAAATGGGTTAGTGAAATTTTTAACACTCTTTAACTATAAACATGGGACATGAGTTGAACTATCAACTTTTAACATTTGAAACCATTACTTAAAAGTTATATTTTACACTTACCATAATCTATTGAAACAATTTTCAATCCCACATTTATGTTGGAATGAAAATGATTTTTTCACATCTCCTCAATTATCAGAGTTCAATTCCATTCATTTAAAAAATATCAAACCATTATTCAAAAATTACATTTTGCACTCACCACAATTTTTTCAATGGTTGTATAAAAAAATAGGAAATCTCATATTTATATTGGAATGGATTATTGATTAGGTCAAAATGTTCATGCATGCGTCTAGGATGCATGTAAACCTCTAAATTAAAAAAATTCATCTATTAAATTCTTGTACATTTATATAAATTAGAATGTATGTCTTTTCCCTAGTTTCTTTTAGGCATCATGGACAAGTTTATTATTACAAATGTTCATGATGACACAGTAAAAAAAACCCCAAAAATAATCCCTAATTTTTTCCATGTTAAAAACAATGGATTAAATTTTTAAAATATTATTATTATTATTATTATTATTATTATTATTATGAAAACCTATCAATATTTTATTTCATATTTATTATCCTTATTTTAAACATGTGTTAAGGGGGTAGGATGAGTACATGATTTTGGCTGAACAAGGCATTTAGGATAGGGACTAATTAGGGAACTTTGTTAGTTTGAATTTTGAATTCTTGTTGGTTTTGATCATGGTGATTTGACTTGGGATGGTTAAAAAGGGGAAAGTTCTAGAAAATAGGAAGATTTTTAAACATAGAGTTGGAGAGAAAAGAGAGAAAAGAACTATAGGTATTTGCAATAGAAAACCACAAACTCTATTTTGATATACCACAAATTTTAATTATTGTTTTGGGATTTTTTATTTCAACAAAACATGCGATTATGTTGTAATTTTGATTCATGTTTATAATAATACAGAGAAGCATATATTTTTATAGTGAATTTTATGTTCATATTGTCGTGTGAATTGTTTAGTATGAGAATATGATGAAATGTAATGTAATCTTGTTTTTGGAAAATTTTCAATGTTTTCTAAAGTGTAGATTCTGGTTATATGAAATAACCATGAATTTTTGGTGTCTTAATGAATGGCATTGTTAAGAGTGTTGATAATTAAGGATGAAATAGTGAATGTATGCATATGAAATGCAAATTTGTTGCTACAATAATGTGAAATATTCTGCAAGAATTCAATTTCATGTCTACCATTTAGCAACCATACTAGGGAATTATTATTTTCTGTTTTTCTTTCAATAACAAAAAGGTTTTCTACAAATTTTGTTGTTGTATTATAAAAGAAATGATTTAGATGAATAAATTTTTAAAAAAACTTAGAATTTAAAGGGATATGTTGGAAAGTATCAGAGGTCTAAGTAGTTGACACTGTAAGGATTGCAGAACAATCTACAAATTCTGAAAATGAAGAATTGTGAAATAAGATGAATTAGATGGTGACCCGGAATTAACAATGATAATTGGACTTGGAGGCAAATTGACAAATTATTGAAGGACCAATTGAAAAAAATCTTGAAAATGGAAAGAAATATGCAAGGTTTATAAAAAAACCCATATCAAAATTTGATGTTGGACAAAGGAGTTTTGAGAATAAAGGAAAGGCCTATGGGGCACAAGTTGTTTCTACCACAAGATGTGGTATGACATGAAATATGGATTGGGGATCTTTAGAGAAGGCATAGTTACAGACGACGATCTCCATGAAAAGAGATGCAGTTGACTAATCACTTGTACCTGTCTATAACAAAAGGAGAGCTAAAGAATGAAAATGTAGAACTCCAGGTGGAGGTTGGATATTAAGCATCTACTACCCATTTGTAGGACTACAAGATATATGGGACAATGTCTAAAATGTTTATACAAGAGCTTTTGGGTAACTTGCCACAACCACCTGGAGATAATCCATGGCCAATACACCCAATAAATAGAAATTTTAGAACAAGATTCCATCAATAATGCGATTACTTGTTGGGATTCCATGTGCCTAACAAAACAAGTGATTCAATCTTTAAAAAGAAATGACCAAAAAATGAATCAAATGTAAAGGATGATCCATATGAAACACCAGCATTTGCATACAATAGGGAAATGAACTAGTTAGTGGAGGCCAATACAATTACCATCAAGGTGGAGGAAGAGGGTTTTGCAGCAAGTGCAAATGCAAGAACGATGGAGTTAGATGATGAAAACAAAAACATGATACCAAAGATAACAATGCCAAAATATGCCATGATAGATGACGAAGAAGAAGGCACAAAACTAGCAACACCAAAGATAGAAATGGGTTATAATGACGTAAGTAATAGATGTAAAGAAGTTGGTTTTGCTCAGTATGTCCACCATAGAGAAAGATGATATCAATGATAGTCATAAGAAGAAGTATCATAATGCGTAAAACAATTTATAAACCAAAAGGAGTATTGATAATAAATTCCATGTGGACTTGAGGCTATGTTGATTGGCGAGAACATTTCCTAAAGTTCAAGAGTTTGGATTTATATGTAGATTGAACTATTGAGAGCCGATGATTGAAACATCACAAAATGTGTATGTGGTAGGACATGTATAGATTTTGGTTCCAATAGATAGGTTGATTTGAATAGCAACCATCTACTTGTTGGGTTTCTTCTCAAAATATGAATGTTGGGTGACTAATTTAACCATGTCTTTGTATCATTTTATTTTTTTGACTAACACTTGCATTTTTTGTTTCACAAGGTTTCATATCAATATGAATTATTTAAAAAATTCATATGACCAATTTTTCAAATAAAATTAGTTTGAGAAAGATACAAATGATTAGCTCCAATTCCTTTAAATTTAAATCCCAAAAATAGAGTTCAAAGTTTATGCAAGAATTGATTTAAAATAAAACACAAAAATTTGAAAGTAAATTAATATTTTAATATACAAAATTATTTGCAAACACAAATGTTCCAAACTAATTTGTTGTTACCTAAAAAACTTCAAGATTGCTTTGATGAAGAGATTTTAAGAAAATCATAATGAAATCTATTTTTTATTGATTAATTTGTTTGAGTTGTTCTACATAATGAAAATTTATTATTCACCTAAGGTAGTAGTGATGCCAAATTTACCAATAAATTTGGGCAAGTTTGAAACCCATCAAAGCCCCAACCATTTCTATCCCTTACTCCTAGTGTAAAGGGAAACATTAACTAACTTGCTTGGAAACTTCAATGGATGTTAATCATATACTTTTGACATCGAGAATAGGGAAAATGTGCGGGATAAAAATAGAAACACAAAATGAACAATATTGGCCATTATGTAGTAGGGAGTTCTTGGAATACTTTCAACCAAAAATTGAAAGAATGGCAAGGCCAAATTTTGGATTTTTTCAAATTTTCATTCTTTTGCAAATTCAACCACAACAACCAATATTGCTACATTTATTAATGTGCTAATCCTAATGTTCTAGCACTCATCAATAAAGTTGGGCAAATTTGAAACCCATCAAAGCTCAAAGTTGGCCCTAGGAATTTTTATATTTCGATCCTCTACTCTTAGCTCTAAGGGAAAGGAAAAAGAATGTGATAAAAACAAATACACAAGATGATCAATAGTGGCCACTATGCAATAGGGATTTTTTCCAATCTTTTCAATCACCAATTGGAATGCCAAACTTTGGATTTGTGAATTATGTATGCTTTGAGACATTCATTCTTTTGCAAATTAAACTATAAGAGCCAATATTGTAACATTTACACAAATTCTGACATTAAAGTTCTAGCAATCATTAAAACATTTGAACCATGTTGCCACCCAAAAGCTAAAAGTTGGCCATCAAAACCATGACTCCTTATGAAAGTGGGACACTCAACAACCTATTAGGCAATTCAATGATTATCGATCCTCTACTCTTGACAGTAAGAGCAAAGAATTATGGGGGAAAAAATAGAGACAAAGGTTGGAAAGTAATGTAAAGCCATAATTATTAATTGTATGTTTTCAAACATTGAAACTAAATTTTGGAAGCTTAACACTAAATAGGGGATTTTTCAATTTCTTGAAATAATGCATTCATTGGAAACTATTATATTGTTGACACATATATTTGGTAGGGCCACATGCGTGAAGTAGAGATTGTTGTAATAGAAATAATGGAATATATTTTCTAGTGGCAAGTATATATAGGAAAACAAAAAAGTCACATTAAAATGGCGGTGATGAAAAAAAGGCAAGAAAAGAAAAAATGCCATATAGGAAAATGTAACACAAGAATCAGAATGAAAGAATTTTTTTATAATTAGAGTTCTCCACCCAACTTAAGGACCACACAAAAGTTCATGCTAGAGTGGTCCACCCCCAAGTTCAACACAAAGACAACCTGTTTCACAATTGTGCCTCATCGTTTATGAACATTATGATTGCAATATCATATAAAAGAGGATTCCTAACCCTAGGCAATGAAACCCCGAAAGCAAAGACTTGGGCTCAAGCTTCAACATACAAAATCAATATAAAGTCCCTTGGGGGATGAGAGTTGAAATCTTTTATTGCAAAAAAAGGTAACATTCTGGAAATACCTTTGCATTTCAAAACAAGGACAACATAAGGGCATCAAGGAAGTAAAATGGATGAGTAAGAAATAACAACAAGAAATAGCATAGGCAAATTTATTCACAGTCCAATATCCTCCTAAGCCAGCTTTCCACTAAGGAATCTTCATCATCAATGTTAACAATTAGGTAGGTTGCCACAAGGATAAGAACAAAAACTAGGGGTTCAAGAACCTCAATGAAGATGTCCATGTCTGGCTACAAAGTTAGAACATGATGGTGAAAGGCATGGCATGCCCTTATGTTGTTGCATGCAAGAGGAATGATAATGAAAACCAAAACTAGAAACAAAAAAACAAAGCAAGAGCTAGGGAAAGGGGAGGAAGCAAACAAGTCAACAACAAAAGACCCTACTTTGGAACACACCTCAATGAGGGCTTGGATGGTGAGTGGATGGAATTCCTTGGTTGCTCAAAATGGCTTTCTAGTGTTGGACATAAACATGGAGGACATGTCCATCCAATTGCAAACACTAGTAGAAAAGCCCCCTTTTTGACCAAAAAGTTTTCAACTAAACGTGATTTGCAACTATGTTGCAACTATAATTTTTTAATTTTAAAATATAATAATGGCAATTACCAATTTAGTTGACTTGTTAAATGATTTGGTATGTAGTTGAAAGTAATTTTCAACTAAGTGGTATTTTGCCAAATTTTCTACTAAATATTCTAAGCATCAACAATGTTTCCAAGTTTAAATGTCTATTATGTTGGTAAATAATGAAAAACATGTTTGGACTAAAGGTTATTCAGTTGGCACATAATCAAGATGTTAACTAATGTTCAACTATTTTGGTGACACCATCAACACAATTATGGATGATAAAATGTATGTAAAATTAATGTGTATAAATGAATAAGTTATGTGTGGTAAATTTTTGTAATGCATATAAATTTTGAATAAATTCTCTTGAATATGAATTAATAATTAAGCTTGTACATGTTCATACATGTAATATTTGATTTTCAAATAGACCAAATTTATTTTAGGACATATCAAATAATGATATATAATCAAGGATTAAATTATGGATTCCTAATTTTTATTCATTTCTTTTCATCTAATAGCTTGATGTTTATTAAAAATTATGATCAAAATTCATCAAACATTAAAATGCATGTAATTTTATTTGTAAAAATGAGTGGTTATGTATGATCATTGATGCAAATATATATATTTCATTTCGAAAACAATAATTAATAAATTCCAAACAAAAAAAACCAAAACTTTGAAATATAAGTTGAGAATAATGCATATGTTCAATAAATGTCATTTCAATTTTTTTTTATAAACCAATTTTAATTTCAACATATCAAGTAAAGATAGATAATTAATATTTTGTGGAACTTTAATTTTTAGTCCTTTTTATACATATGATAGTTTTATACTTGTTAAAAATGACCAAAATTCATTAAACTGAAATTACTTGTAAATTTTATCTATAAAAATGAAAGACTTTATCTATGCAAAATTTTAAAATTTAAATATTAGCTTAAATCTAAAAATAATTTATAATAAATTGAATTACAAGTATAAAATAATGTGTATTGAAATGTAAGTTAATAACAATATGTTCAACATATGTAATAATAGTTATTTATAAGTAATTATAATTTTCATTTACAATATAAGTAATCAAACATAATTATTATTATTTAGAATTAATGTAGTTATTAATTTAATGTTTAACTAATGTAATGTAGTTATTATTTGGAATTAATTTAATAATTAATCTAATGTTACTATAGGTTTGAATACATCTTTAAACTATTTTATTTCATTATGAATTTATTTGATAATAATAATAATAGGCATAGTTAATATGAACATTTAATAAATTATTTCAAAATTTCAAAATATTTCTATTTTAGCACTATTGTATTTACCTCTATATTTTATATATTTTATCATTACTCAATGTATATTATAATCATATATAATATTTATAACAAGTTAATTAACATTACAAATAATAATGGTTAAATATCAGCTTAGTTTATATTATTTACAATAATATTATAATTGCATTTTATAATTATAATAATCCATCAATAGTTTACATATATTTATAATATTTTTATTAATATAAAACTTTATTATACCTATTGAAATATTAATAAATAGTAAAGTTTTGATAAGTAATTATTATTATTATTTTGTTAAAATAATTTTAATTTAATTATAAAATTGTTGCTGAATATTTACTTCATGTAAATAACATAAAAAATAAACCTAGGCTAAGTAAACTATTAGTTTGTTTCTAGGTTTATCTAAATTAAAACTAGGTTGTAACTAATTAAGTTGCAATTACATTATCACAAGGTTACAACTAGGGTAAACTAATCAACCACCATACACTTAAGCTATTAGAGAATGTTGAATCCTAATACATCCTTCCTTTGCTTTTCAAGCTCAAAATGATGTTTTAGAGCTTGACTTGGCACACCCATGGCCACTTAGATCACTCAAAATAGATTTTTAAAATGAAGAAAATACAAGCATTGAAAGTAAACATGGAAGTGTTTGGTCATATGGCTAATTCACACATTAAAATTTAGTACATTCAATTGTTTTGTGGTTCTTTTTTTGTCTTCCTTTGCCTTTGAAGCTTAAAGAGGTAATGAAAAATTTAGCTTGGTGCACCCATAGCTCTTTAGATCATGCAAAATGAATATAAAAAATAAGATATGATATTCTATAATAATGGGTCATTTTTTGAAAAAAAGATTATTTGAATTGACATGTTTTATGCTTCTTCTATGTTGCTCCTTTGCTTCTAGAGCTTAAAGAGATAATGTAAAGCTTACATTGGTGCTCATGTAGCTTTTTATATCATTCAAATTGGACAAGAAACGAGAAAGATTTAGAAATGTTTTGTTGTAGGCCTATGTGTGTTTTAAAGCTTGTCTTCCCAAAGTGGCAACTAAAATGTTTGTCCCATATTGTTTGGCTTCCATGTAAATAATCCAAACTATATATTAACAAATGCATTAGGATGATGGAGAATCAAAGTAAACATGAAAATGTAATAGCCATTTGGGATGAGCCAATTAAAAAGGTTCAACCTTAAAGGCTAAGTTAAATAAAATAGGACTTTAATTGTGATTTAGGCCTAGGCTTAACCTAATGTTTAGGTTTAGCCCTAGCTTAAGGTAAGTGGCTACTTATGTTTGGGCCTAGCTTAGGTGCCTAGGTTTAGTTTTAAGCTAAGTTTAGACAAGGGGGCCATGTTTAGACCTAGCCCTTGCTTAGGTAACTAAATGGTTGCCTATGATTAGGCACCATATACATAGATAGGCCTAGGTTATGCCACATGTCATCTAATTATTTGTTCATCTTGGACCCTATTAAATCATTGTATACATATCATCCCATTGGTGGCCAAATGCATTAACCATCATAGTTGTGACATAGTTTACTTTTCAACTTGATTTCTACTACGGTTAATCAATGGTGGATTGTTTTGGGTGTCCCATGTGTCACCACATCATTGGTTAAACATTCAATTCACATAGTTGAAATGTAGTTGAAATTGCCACTGAATATTTTGCTAACATCATACGTAGGCAGCAGATGAAGTCCATCCATTAGTCTAGGGAAGTTGACAACATCTCGCGACTAGGTTGGTAAAATAGTTTGTAATTGAAATGGTTAATGATGGTTACTGACGTGGTGTTGACACGTGGAAAATTCTTTCAACTAGAATGTCATTGCTGACTTGTACTTGTTAACTTTTTTGGTTTCTAGTCAAGAAAAATGTTTTTCAGTTGCAAAAATTATTTTGCAATTGTTTTTGTTATTTTCAACTATGTTCTATAATCAAAATGTAATAAAAAAAAGTTACAAAAGGGGGGGGGGGTTTCTATGAGTGAAAGGACATCCTCTTTAAGAACATTGATACCTTTCTACAAGAAATCCTCAAAAGGAGGGGAGAAATGAAATGAGCTCATTGAGAAGGATGAGGGATCAAGAACCCTAATAAGAAAAGTCACTCGATTAAAGAGGGTCTACAACATTCTAGAAAACAATATTTGAAAAAAGGAAGCTAGGAAATGAATGCAAAGAAGGAAGAAAAAATATGGGAGCCCATACCTTCAAGGAGGGGTCCTCCAAACTCACAAATGGGAGAGAATTAACAATTGCCTACTTCATGCGAATCTAAAAATTATAGCTCTCCTAATAAGACTTAATTTCCTTGAGAACTAGGGAATCATTCGGGTGGAAAAGAAGCATAGCTCTATCAACATTGAATTTTTATTCCACAAAATAAAAAATGGTTATGACGAGCAATCTTCCCCACACTTATTCCAAAAGGGGATCTTTGGGAAACTAAAGGAGATTAAAAGAACAAGTTCATTCCTCAAGATGTCAATAAAAACAATGTTCACCTTTTTTTAAGATTGATCCACACACCAATGGGAAGATGTAAGAATCAATGAGCAGATGGAAATTGAAACTATCAAAGAAAGCCAAAAGGCATCAAAATGGATTGACCTCATGAATGAATGTAAAGATATTTTCAAACACCTATGGTCACTTCTTAGAATCAACCCTTTCCCTTGTAATACTTGGCCATGATAATGGTAATGGAGTATAATGCCATCCAAGGGGTCTACAAGATGGTAATACAAGGGGAGTTAAGCGAGCAAGGGTGAAGCAAGGTGGGCACATGCTCTCGAAATCCAGACTCGACATGCCAAGTGGAGAAGAAATGAGGCCATTTGAGTGAAGTGGCCTAGAATTAATGATATGTTTTTGAGCATTTAAATTGGCAATCAAAGCTATAATTGCATCCAAGCAAACCTCCCTATTGGATTTGGGGCGTTAACTAGCTCTAGCCTCCTCACTTTGTTGTTTCTTTCCCAAAGCATACCCCTTCTTTTTCCCCTCTTGCTTGTGAGTGCTTGTAGAAGTTTATAGGATTTCCTAGAATCCTAGTTCATTTTTCTCACGCAATGAAAACTCTTTGGCTAGAGTGTTGTATTTCGGGCAATTAAAATACCACTTGCAATTGATAAGGTGCAAGGAATTCCAATCTTTGAGAAGTTCCTTATGAAGCATGGTGTTAATCGCTTTAGGATTGCACCAAGTCCAAATAGGGGGGGAGTTGGTCAACGGTTCCCATCAGAAGGACATGGTAGAAATACCTATAAGAAACAAAAAGATTTAAGTTTTAAAATATTTTTCATGTTCTATTCTTGACATTGAAAATAGGGGAATAGTGGATGTAATAGAGGAAGGAAGCAAATGGAAAACATGTAGAGCACTCATTTAAGGGCCTCCTTCCCTCCTGTCTATGACTCCCAAGATTTGTTTTTAAACATTTTGACCCTTGGCTTGAACTTGCGAAAGAAGTAGATCTCCTAGATAGCTTGCCACCACTCCTAAATGTAAGATGTAAGCAAGATAACCTTTGGAAGATCCTACATAGTCAAGCCAAGATCCGTGACTGTAGTGGCATAAAGCTTCAAAGCCTTGGCCTCTAATTACATTAAGGTGCAAATGGGATACCATGAGCCACACTTGCCTACTTTTGGAACTGATTTTGAGGGAAATATTCTTTAAAAAGTCTTCAAATGATTTTTCAAAATTCTTTATAATAGTTTTTATACTATTATGTCAAGGTTTATGTAAAATATTTCAAAATATATGTAATTTTCAAAAGTATTAAAGTTTATTTATAAGTGCTTTTAGTGTTAAAAAATGTGCATTGCAATGCTTAATGAGTGTTTTTGAAAGATTTTCATTCATTTAAAAAAATTCAAATTAATTCACATGTTTTAATGATATATTGTGGACCTTACTATATAAAAAACATCTTATATTTTCAACACCAAATTGAATTACCACTTTTAAATGTGAAAATTTAAGCATGCATTACACTTGTTGTAGCTTTTGTTAATGTGATTACACCCATTAAACAATTAAAGAATTACCAACTAATGAAAAAGCTACAAGAAAGCCATGAAAAGAGAGGAAGAAATGATACCTAGTGCCAGAAAATGCCTTGTGGAGACACTTGTCAAATTGTTGGTCCAATAATCCTACTTTGGTAATTTTTTTGCTTCCTTGAGCACACTAGACTCATTCCATTGCTTGAGCCAAGAGAGTTTCTACTATGGAGTCAAATAAGAGTATGCCAACATTTGAGGCTTCTCAATGAGCATTTCTAGCTTTAAATTCATGTTATAGTGGACTTGAATCTCTTTGAAGAAGTTTGGACCTAGAGCCATGTCACAAACTAGAAGGTGTTTATAGAAAGTCGAATAATGCTCCTTACATACTAGCTCCATGGCCTTCTCCATGTGCTCTTGAAGCTTGGTTGTGGACCTTTCAACAAGATTAGGAACTTTTTCATAGTAAGGCTTCACTACCACATTAGCAACTAAAGAGATTTCTTATTGCAAGTAGAAAAATAGGAACAAAACAAATTAGAAAAACTCCAAAAAAATAAGAAGATGAGATGAAGCCCTCACATAATGGATGGGGAAAAGAAGATTATTAACCTTACACATGTAGTTAAAAAAAGACTTTGATGTAAGGGAGTGCTTGATCTTGTGAGATTTATTTTGGCATTTCTTGAAAACAATCATTGGGAAAACATTTTGGAATTGTTCAAGTAGAATGATGCCAATGGATTGGATGCGGAAAAAATCATGCATGAAGCTTGGCTGCACAAGATCAAACTCCATGGACCTGAGAACACTTGGAAGGAATTGAATAGATGGAATCAAGAACAACACAACTTTGAAAAAAAACATACATTGAGAATTCAAAACATCGTTGAAGGGTGGAAATTAACTTGTTCAAGTTTGTCATGGTGGTGAGGAGCTCCATAGGGCCATGTGAGGTATTGAACACAATAGAGTCCACTAAGTAGTATCATTCAAAATCCTCATTATGCACACTTTGGATGTAGGGCAACTAGACCTCACTACAACAAAAGGTGTCCCTATATGCCAAGTGATTTCACTAGATTTTGAGTGAATTCACTAGTTTTAGTAAATGGGGACTAGTTGGAAAGTAGTGAATTCACTAGTATAGTGAATGGGGACTAGTGAATTGTACCCACATTTTGTAGTAGTGCCTATAGCGTTTAGTTACCATCCCACAAAAGAAATCTACCTTAATAGAAACTTGAGATATGGATTTCCAAGAAGGAGGTTCTCAAATTTCTCATTTCGAGGATGCCAATGGGCATTCCAAGAATCAACATTGGAATCAACAAATTCCTCCTCTCCTTTCCAATTTAAGGGAGAAACGTAAAATACTTTATCTCTCTCATATTATCTAATTTGAAATGCCTCCATCTTCAAGATGTCTATCTTGAGGGTAGGACGCATGACAAGCATGGGGATCATCCTACAAAGGGGGATGTTCATCCGTGCTTTCCTCTTTAGCATCTTGTGCCTATCAAAGATCTCATTCAAATTGAACTTTTGTTTTTTGATAGTTTGGATAGTCTTGTCAAAGGACATGCTATCCATGGGCTAGGCTGGGCCTCTAAAACTTGTGAGCCCTAAATGAAAAAGCAAATCAATAACTAGCAAACAAATTTAAATTATCAAATAACTTAGGGATGTTTGAACACTGACCTCCATGGTTTGACTTGTGGGGAGCGTGATGAATGCTTCCTTCACTTGTTATTACAAAACAAGTTGAAAACTATAAGATATGGAAGGAAGATGAGAAAAATCACCTACAAAACCAAGGAAAGCAAGAAAGCCCAAAAAAAAAAAAAACACCCTAGAGCTCAAGTTCAAGTCCCATTTGGGACCTAAGCTCAAGCTCAAGGTCTTCTTGCACATCCCAACAATGTAAACAAAAGAAAAAAGAAAAAAAAAGGGGGGGGGGGCTCAAACTTGGGTTCTTTTTTAATCTCCAAGCTACTATCAGTGCCAAAAGTAGTTCGATAATGTTTACAAAAAAATGAAAAAAAAGGAACTTGAATTTGAGCTCAAGTTCCACAACCCCAACCGAGATATTTTTAACATCAAAAGTAGTTTGGAAAAACCTACATACACACAAGTAGAGACCCAAAAAGAAGGAAAAAAGAAAAACCTAAGCTCAAGTTCAAGTTCCTCCACCACCATTGAACTACTTTTGATGCCAAAAGTAACTTAGTGATGTTTGTAAAACAAAAAATAAAAAAGAACACCCCAAGCTCAAGTTCGGGCTCTACAACCTTGACCAAGTTTGAACTCAGGTTCTACGACCTCAACTAAGCTACTCTCAACGCTAAAAATACCTTGGTGGTTTGTACAAAAAAAATCAAGAGTAAAAATTCGAGCTAATTTTTTTGGTTTTTATTTTTGCAAGAATTGTCGAACTACTTTTGATGCTAAGAATAGCTTGATTGGGCTTGAAGAACCTAAGCTCAAGTTCATGTCTATAGTTTGGACCCAAGCTTGAATTTGGGTTCTTTAAACATAATCGAGTTATTCTTGGTGTCGAGAATAGTTCGATGGTTCTTGCAATAAAAAGAAAAAGCAAAAACCCGAGCTCAAGCTCAGGTCCTTATTTTAGACTTGAACTTGAGCTCAAGTTCTTCAAACCCAATCAAATTACTTTGACACCAAAAGTAGTTCAATGATTCTTGCAAAAGAAAAAAACACAAGAACTTGAGTTCAAGTTCAAGCTTTCAAGTCAAACATAGTTATTATTGGCACTAAAAGTAGTTTAATTGTTCCTAGAAAAAAAATGAACCTAAGCTCAAGCTTGAATTCTTTTGCTTAACTGAACTACTATCAATGCTAAGAGTAGTTTAGTGGAACTTGTAGAAAAAAAATAAATAAATAAATAAAAATCCAAATTCAAGCTCAAGTCCAATTTCAAATTTGAGCTTAAGCTTGGGTTCTATGTGCCCCACTAAGCTACTTTTGGCGTCAAAAGTAGTTTAGCAACACTTGCATACAAACCAAAACACGCACACACTTAAAAAGAAAGCTGAAGTTTACACTACTAGGAAATGTGTCCTAATTCACTATGGGTTTCACTAGATTTTGAGTGAATTTGGACATTTTTACCTAGTGAAATTATTTAACCCCCTAATGCAGGGACCGATTGTTACGGACAATGAATTGTTTCACTAATACCTAATGAAACAAGGTTATTTTCTAGTGAAATACAAATTTACCAAACCATTCATTTGTTAGTTAATTAACTAACCATCATGGAAATCAATTAAAATTTAATTATTTAACATATAATATTATTGTTAATTTCATGATTTTTAACCTATGATTTATTCACATTTGTCACTGAAAAGTTAGCTTAAATAGGCCACATAATCAACCTAGGCACCTATTTTGGAATTTTGATAGGGGAATATTTGGTCAACATACCATTATTGACCACACACGACACCACTTATGAGGTTTGATCCTTTGACATTTGAAATGGACGCAAACACCCTTACCATCAAATCACCCCACTTGTTGTGGTAATATGTTACATCACATTCTATTTATCAAATACTTCATTTTAAACATTACAAAAACATAAACTTTGAAAATCCATATCTTATTGAGATTTTGTTCAAATGAAATGATTTGAGTTTTTTTTTTAAATTCAATAATGTACATAATTACTTTTATTTCCTTTTGAAAGTTTAAAATCATTTGAAAAAAATAAAATTGAATATCATTATTCAATAACATTTCAATGGCCATTACTTTGAAAAAAATAAAGTTTAATAAATGGATAAGATTTTTGTTAATATAATAACGAAGTTACTTTCAATTATTATATTATTATTATTTATTAATTTAAATTATGTCACCCTACATTATTTACAGTTATTTATAGTTATTCTCAATTACTTTTGGTTATTTTTGGCTATTTTAGCTTATTTCACTTTAGGTTATTTTCAGCTATTACAAATTATTTCAGTTTAGACTACTTGTAGCTATTATAAGTATTTTTTAATTATTAAAAGTTATTTCACCTTGTTTTATTATTGGCAATTCTAGGTTATTATAAGATATTTCACCTTAAGTTATTTTTGTCTATTATAAATTATTTCACTTTAAATTATTTTTGGCAATCGTAAGCAATTTTAATATATGGCTATCGGTTATTCTTTTATTAAAGTTAGTAGTGATCATTAATGGCTATTGCTACCTATTCTATTGGTGGCTATTTTATTAATTGCTATTAATGGTTATTTTATTAATGGTTATTAGTGCTTATATTATTAATGGCTATTAGTGCTTATTGGTGCTTATTCAATTAATGGCCATTAATAATGATTTTATTGGTGGCTATTCTATTAATGGATATTGGTGGTTATTAATTAATATTATATTAATGACTATTGGTGGATATTTTGTTATTGCATATTGATCGTTATTAATGGTTATTGGTGGCTATTTTATTAATGGCTATTGGTGAATATTCTATTATGTATATTGGTGGTTATTAATGATTATTATATAAATGGATATGGGTGGTTATTGATTGTTATTTTATTGATGATTATTAGTGGTTATCATATTATAAATTATTGTTGGTTATTATATGTTATATTATAATTATTGGAGATTACTATATTATAAGTTATTGTTGAATATTCTATGTTATAATATCATAGTCTATTGGTAATTATTATATTGTAAGGTATTTTAAATTATTTTTCATATGTTATTATTTTCTATTTTAAGTTATTATACTTAAGATAAAATAACATATAATAGTTTAAGGTACAATAATTTATGATAGACTTTAATAACATAAAATATAAATCGGAGTATTTAAATTAACTTAAAATAATATAGGGTATATCATAAAGTAACATAGATAAAAAAAAAATTAAACATATAAATAAACCTATTTAGTATAATAAATTATAATAGTGAATTATGTTAACTAGTAATGAAACATGATGTCTACATAGTGATATTATAATGAAATAACTTTCACCAAGGTGAAATCAATAAAATACAATGAAGTTATTTCACTTTTAAGGTCCCATAGTGATTTAAGCTAGTAAATTGTACCCCACTTCTGTAGTAGTGTTAGGTCTAATTTGGGACTAGAACTTGAGTTCGAAAATTTGTGTGTTGAAAAAGAACAAAGCAAGAAAACATACCTTGCTCTCTTAGAAATGCTCGGGGATAGTCTCAAGAACTCTTGAACTTTCTTTCTCCTTTCCCTTCCTCCTACATCTATAATTCCACAAAGAGGGTGAAATGAGAACTAAAACCTTCTTATATATCCCAAAACCCTAAAATACTAAGTAATAACCTCAAGAGCTTTACCAAATTTTCATTGTCTTTGAACTTAATGTTGGCTTCATTAATCATTGATTCCTTGCTAGATCTTTTCTTTCTAACCCTTTAGAAAATGGAAAGCAATGCCAACCCCCGTATTAGTTGATAATGGATCTCTACCCACAATCTTTTTTAGTTGCAACTTTTAAAACAAAAATGTAAGGTTATACTACTTCTTAGATTGAATCCCATACCTTGTCACAATCATTGCCATGCATGTGAGCATCAAGCTCCTCCTTGACACCCCAAATTTGAGTTTTTTTCCCAAGATTCCAAGAAGTGAGGCATACTATAACTAAAATAGTTTGTTGAGAAAAGAATCACATTTCTTAGCATTTCTCAACATTGAAAATATATTCACTTGGATTCTTGGTATCCTCATCGTGCCTCCACTAGCCCTTTTCACCATTGCAAATGTTCTTTGTCACGACTTTTTATGTGTCAAGTTATGCCCTCTACATCTTGTTTTCTCGGAAGCTTGCCTACTACTTAAGGCAGCTCTCTACATTTGGGAAATAATTGATTGAAACATGTTCTTTGTGTCATTTATAGTGTCTATAGTATGTTGGTTAAGGTGTCTTTGTGGGTGTCTCCAAATTTCTACCACTATAGTGACCTAATTATGGGACAAAATGATTATGTGTTCTTTGAAATTTTTATTTGATAATAATATTTTCAATTTCAAGAAATGTATTTTTTTCCCATAACTATTACATTGAGTGCTTAACTTTCTATTGACGATAATTAACTTATTAATATTCTTTCTAAGACTTCCCCAATAACGAACTTGCCAATGATTCTTCTAATAGTACCATAATAACTCCCCTTCATTCAATGAATATTTTAGACTAATTGTTGTTGCAATTATAACTATTGTTGAATTTTGTGTTTATTTGTGCCTAGGTGTGACAATCTATTTTTTCCAAACCATTAGGAAGAGGCACCACTCCCTTCTTTTATAGTATAATCTATGCCTTTTTGCAAGGACTACATCCAAATGTCACTTTTCCCTAGGAGTCCCAAAATTGGGACTCTTGTTGTCCAAAAACTTTGGATTCTCATATTCTTTTCAAATCAATTTTGTTTTGAAAATGGGAGGGGAGTCTATTATAGCCCTTAAGAAGATTATTTCAACAATGTATAATATGCCCAAATCAGAACTCATTTGACCCCTATTTTCAAGGGATTTGTGGTCGAGAGTTAAACAATTTTATTCTCGCCCCTTCTTTTAATCATAACTCATGCAAATCAAGTCTAAATGAATAATGTGAGGGCACTTTAAACATCTATGCTTCAAGACCTTCTAATGGTGTCATGGAGCCCTAATTTGGTGCTTATTTGTCTTTTCAATAAAGGTTTTGAACATTTGCAACTCCCGCACGAGTGTAACTCCCAAAATGGGAATGCAGTTGGGAGTTATTACGCTTCATCCTCTGCACTTTCCCCCATTTGAAAATGTGTTTCACACCTAAACATATTCTCTTGGCCTCATGGGCCCTTGCACTACACACTTAATCGCAAACCTAATGTTAGAGTTGCAACATCATGACATTAATACATGTTGGAACATTGGCCCCAAAGGTTACAAATTGGTTTCCCAAATTAAATGGTATCATTCTTTTAAGGTATCCTTAAATACATGACCATGATATTATTGGCTATTCATATCAAAATGAAAGAATGAAAAACATTTATTAAATTGGTACTTACATAATTGTAGGTTTTAATTTTTTTTATGGTGTTTGTATGTTCTTTCCAATAGATCCTTAATGGTTTCTTTCACTACTACAAAATGTGGGTGCAGTTTACTAGTCCTCGTTCATTGAAACAATAAATTCATTGTTTCTTCATTGGTCCTTGTTCACTACAACCAGTGAATTCATTCAAAATCTAGTGAAATAACTTGGCGTACAAGACACCTTTTGTTGTAGTGTATGTAGATCAAAATTTCCTAGATTGCATATTTGGTTACAAAATATCTAAGTGTGGTGGATGATAAAATCCAGGGGTATTTGGAAACCATCATTGCCATTCATAATTCTTCCACTACAATTTTTTTTTTCTTGTGAACTTTCACTACATTAAAATGTGTCCTAATTCATTATAGGTTTCACTAGATTTTGAGTGAATTTGGACATTTTTACCATGGTAAAATTGGTCAACCCTTTAGTGAACAAAGACGAATTGTTACAGATAGTGAATTGGTCCACTAGTACCTAGAGAAATACAAATTTATCAAGCCATTTCACTTGTTATTAATTAATTAGGTAACATGGAAATCAATTAAATTTAAATTATTTAATATTTAATGTAATATATAATATTAATGATAATTTCATGATTTCAACCTATGATTTATTGACATGTGTCATTACCTCACTTAGGTCCATAGGCCACATAATCAACCTAAATAGGCACCTCCTCTAGGGAACTACATAAAAGAATATTTGGTCAACTTATCATTGTTGATCATAAACACACATTTGCAAGGTTTGATTTTTTGACCTTTAGAATCAAGGCAAACACCCCTACCATCAAGCCACTGCACTTGTGATAATGTGTTATATTGGATTCTATTTATCAAATGTTTCAATTTAAACATTACAAAAACATAAAATTTGAAAATTCATATTTTATTGAGATTTTGTCCAAATGAAATTATAAAAGTTTAGTTTTTTTTTTTCATTAATGTACTTAATTACATTTATTTCCTTTTGAAAGTGTAAAATCATTTGAATATTTTTTTTGAATGTGATTATTTAATAACATTTCAATGACAATTTTTTTTTGAAAAAAAAATGTTTAAGAAATGGATAAGATTTTTGTTAATATGATAATATTACTTATATTAGGTTATTTTAGTTATTCTAGGGCTACTTTTCATTGTCATAAGTTATTTCACCCTACATTATTTACAACTATTTATGATTTTTTAAGTTATTTTTGGTTATTTTTGGTTATTTCATCTTAAGTTACTTTTGGCTAATTTAAGTTATTTCACCCTAGATCATTTTCAATTATTCTAGATTACTTTTGGTTATTTTATGTTATTTTTGGTTTTTTTAAGTTTTTTTTTACTGTTGCAATTTTTTTTGCCTATTGTAAACTATTTCATTATTTGTTGTTATTATAAGTTATTTCATCTTAGGTTATTTTTTATTATGTGAGGCTATTGTTGGTTACTTTTCCTATTGATTGTTATTTCACCTTACGTTATTATTGGCGATTATAGGTTATATTGTCATAGGTTATTTTATTGGTGACTATTGTTGGTTATTGGTGGCAATAGGTGGCCATAATATTGGTGGCTATTGGTGGTCATTTTAAGTTAAATTACCATTAGTTATTAATGGTTATTGGTGAATATTGGTGGTTATTTTAGGTTAAAATATCATAGGCTACTGGTGGTTATTAATGATTATTATATTAGTGGCTATTGGTGACTATTTTATTAATGACTATTGGTGACTAAATTACCATAGGTTATTGGTGGTTATTGGTGGATAGTTTATTAATGGTTATTGTTAGTTAGTTTATTGTAAGCTACTAATGGTTATTGATGATTATTAGTGGCTATTGATGGCTATTATATTAATGGTTATTAGTGGTTATTTTATTAATGGCTATTGGTGGTTATTTTATCATAAATTATTGTTGGATATTCTAAGTTATATTATCATAGGGTATTGGTAATTATTTTTATTGTAGGTTATTCTAAATTATTTTTCATGAGTTATTATTAATTGTTATAAATTATTTTACCTTAGGTCATTATATATATTTAGATTATTTTAAATTTTTATACTTAAAATAAAATAACTTATAATAACATAAAGTAGAACGACCTTGAATAACCTAAAATATAACTTGAAATAAAATGACTTAAGATATAGGTTAAGGTTAATTAAATAATTTAATTCAAAATAATTTAAAGTAAAAAACCTATAATAAATTAAAAACTTATTACCCAATAAATAATGTATGAACTTGTACAAAGCAAAAACTATTGTTAAAGCCTCTTTTTTTAATGTGCTATAATTATATTCTACTCTATTCAAAAGCCTAGAAGCATACATAATTTGGTTGATCACTCTTCCTTATTACATTTTAAAACAACATAGCCCCCATAGCTAACAAGGATGCATTTGTATGAACATGAAATTCAACTTGCCAATTTGGTGATATCAATATCAGTGTTTCAATATATTTTAGTTTGATCAATTCCCATGTAACCAAAAAGGAGGTCTCGCAGAAGCTACAAAGGAAACACAGCTAACAGACAGAAACCCGAGCAATCGCCTGGCCCTGACAAAACAGACGCAATCCATTCACATTTCATGACCTCAACACATCTCAAAGGACAAGAACCTGAGATGTCAAAATTCGGTGACTCCTTTACTTAGAATGTCTTTCTGTCACAGTGCAAGCATTTTCTGCCATCAAGATTGCTACAACAGTTGCTACCATAGTCGCATTCTTTCTGTCTCTACTACACAACTTCCTTGGATCTAAGAGCCTGAGGCATCCTTGGTCACTAGACGTAGCGGAAAACAAAAGCAACCACATTCACTACCTTCAGCTCCTCTGTCAATCTTCCTGCCCTGCTCAACTCCCTCGCTCGTCCCTTAAGCTTCGCTTCCTCCCTTCTCTCTTCCCCAAAAACTCATCAATGAGGCGCCGCTTCCATGCATCCGATGCGCCGTCAACTTCCTCCCTTAAGTCCCCATGCATTCCATGCATATCAAATCTTCCTTACATTCAAATGAAGGAGAGATCTGCCGCCACTAATCAAGA
>Ga0116228_10000929_pt1 | contig 23645 bp, 26 predicted proteins | sample S1TSphfallax_2_FD_89694 | JGI IMG/M metagenome (GOLD analysis project Ga0116228, IMG submission 89694) | Host-associated microbial communities from peat moss isolated from Minnesota, USA - S1T2_Fc - Sphagnum fallax MG | ecosystem: Host-associated > Plants > Peat moss > Unclassified | place...
CGTGCAAATTGGAAAGACAACAAATTACAAAATTGGCATTGAAGGGATGGGAAAAAAATTATGGTTTTCTTTTTTGGGAAGGATTTGTGTTTTTGGTATAACTTCAACTATTCAAGGTGGGAATTTAAAGTGCTTGCCCAAAAGAAAAATAAAATTTTATACAACATGGTTGTAGCTAGGCACATTATGGCCTCCAAAATGGTCCAAAATGGAGTTTGTGAATGACTGAATTCTCTAACCCCAACCTAATTTCCACAGTAAATTTGTAAACTTGTAGGAAATGAAATCAAGTGCACAACCAATTTATTATGAAAGAAAGAATTTGTCTAGAAAGCCCTTGTTGCTCTTAATGTGTAGCATTTCAAATCTGGATACTTGGATTTCATCAAAATATAACAATATATGGGTCATAACAAGGTGGTTCTCACTTTTTCTAAGACTTGCTGAGTGTGGTTCTTGCAATTTCTAAGAACTAGCTTGGTTAGTGTGGCCAATTGTAATTTTGAATACATGTTATCATGGGATTTGGCAGACTACTGTGGAGTCTGGTATCCCAGGACAAAATGAAAAAAACAAAATAAAAGTTTGTCGTAGGTTATTACTCTGGGTAATCCCCTAGGGACAAGGTGTTCCTCATTTAAGCACCAACTGGACTTACACCTACACGTAATGTGGGTGTTACTCATGAACTTTTGAAAGTAGTTCATATTCTAATGAGGAGGGTACGTAAGATGGCTGCTCAAATGCAGGGGATGATAATTGGAATAAGTCTCTCTGAGAAAATTGGAAGGAATCTCAGAAGAGACATATGTACCTGCGGAAATTGGGATGAGTCTCAGAAGATTAAACATATAGCCTATATATGTATATTTATGTTGAACACTATTGTGGAACCATGGTCCTTTGGGAGTTCTATAATTCATCATTTGGAAAAACACTAGCCTGGTGCATTTTCCCAAATCCTCATATCAGAGGTGAGAGATGTAAGAAATGGGGCAATAATGCTAATCAGTGCACAAGTACAGATGTACCACCTGAGCACCTTGTAAAACATCAACTCTGTGAAGAAGATTTAGAGTTGCTTTGAACATCACTCAGCAATCAGCATCTAGTCAGCTTGCTTTTTGTGCGCTGGCTATGTGTCAGGTGACAAAAAGAGTCAGTATATAGGAGTAGATATTTGGTTGTAAGCTTTTCAATAGAACATGGCACTATTCATAGGCATTACAAAGCAAGTGGACCAAAGTGCTTTTGAACCTGAATAAAAGCTTCATTGTAGTCCAACGTCCTTTGCTCCAGGCACAGAAATCACAAGTGAGCAACCCCCCCAATAGGCACCCAAGCAAAAAATCAAATACATTTATGCAGGAGCTCTTTGTAAATTTTTAATGAAAAGATTTGTTCATTTGCAATGGAGCTACATCAGATCCTTGTCATCTGCAATGTCTGGAGAAAGATCACCCATGATCTGAATAAGCAATTAATTAATGTTACAATCTTGTAGAAAATTGTGTTTCGGTGTTTGGGGGTGTTAGGTTTTCTCCACAAAACTTTCCCATACTCTCATATTTCTAACTATATTTCGAAAATCTAAGCAGGGTTTTAACACACTCCCTCACTGTGAATGGATGAATTGAGACGAAGTGGATCTGAGATTGGCAGTATATCAAGCCAAACATTCCTAGATCCAGAAGAGGAGCTTGACCTTCAAAGGGTTGTGAAACAAAACATGGTAATCCAACCTTGGAGCAACTAGGGCATATCTCCAATAATGATACCTTAAAGGTCCTTATGTGTATATCAGATTCTTGCACTCAACAAGAGACTTTTCAGATTTCCCCTTTCTTGTACCTAGATTGGGTCACTAGAAACTAAAGAATGAGAGGAAGCCAGGGGTGTGGAAACAGGATAAACTGTGTTCTTGGCTCCAGATGTGATCAAATCACTGGAACTTATACAGATTCTGCTAAGGTGCTTTGAAATCAAAGTTGAATGTGACATGAGACTTCATTCTCATGAATCGGCTATCATCAATTTGGATCACTTACAGCCTGATTCTTGAACGAATGTTCTTGTCTGCTGGAGTATGAACACAACTCCACTGTGGTATTCCTAAAACTTAGCAGATTGGAACTGTAAGAGGCAGGCATACCATCATAACCTCCTCTTGATGAGGCTGGATAGCACCTGTCTACAAGGCTGCTATCTCATGCCTCCTTCAACCCACTCTGCTCCTCAAATGATTGATAACCTATCCCCATCAAACTTGATCCCAGTTGCACCACTGGATTCTCCACAACCAGCTGCCATACACCAAATAAAAGGAAAGGACACAAAACACAGGGCTAGTCCAAAGCTTTGCATTGAAATCTGTGCACTGGCAAGTTGGGTTGGTAGATGTCAATGTACTCACCACCAAATCTGAGAACCATTAGCTTGTCTTGATCGCGGACCACTGTAGGGATCCATTGACTTCTAGGCAAAGGTGTGCTCACAAATGCCAAAGCTATGTCACTTGTGGAAGAGGTGGAAAGCAGTTGGGCCCCTCCCACCTATATGTTTGCATAGCTCAAACCCATCTGCAGAGATGTACTATAGATTGGAAGCATGCTCATGAGTAGCTATGAGCAGGTAGCCTTTGGTACCATGTGCAGATATTGGACCCTTGATCTCCAGTTTTCACTTTGTCCTTGCATGGCATTCAAAGTGAAGTGTGTTACCTGACAGTGCAGCTTAAACAAGGTTCCTCCTCCCTTCAGTGAGACCACAAGCTCTAGAACACCTTGCTGAATCAAATGCAGAAGAGCTATTGAGGCCTGCACAGGGACTGGTATATACAAATATACTACGCAAATATACTGTCAAGAGATGCAGCAGGTTGTCAAAAAAAAGCAATCACTGTGTGTTTGGTGCTTGCAGGAAGACCAGAGGGTGGCTTGATGAGTGTGCAACTCCTAAAAGGGTTGCATATGAAATGCTTGCAGTCTGCCTGCACTGTCTGTTACAAGTATTTAGTGTAACCTGCCAACTTTGTACATCTCTGGATTTGTTATAGACTTGCTGGAGACCCCTTCCTGGAAATCTGAATTCAAGCCTGCGGAACCAACAGAGGTCAATGACCATCACTCAATGCCAATAGCTTTGCTATGGCAACTTTGTCATGTGTCAACTTGTGACTCCTTGTATGATCAACAATGCTTTCATGATCTAATGCTAATGGATGTTCTGGTGCATCCTCTCTTACAGAGATCTCAAGTGTCTGGGCTGATGCTAGCCTTTCCAAAGGAAGCCTGCTGTAATCGCATGACAAGTTCACTGAGCTGTTCAAAGTGATCTGTTTTCTTCTCCATCAATCTATGCAGTTCTCTCTTAATCATGCATGCCACAAGTCTGAGAAGAACCCAATCTCTTTCCTGTTCTGCCCATCCTTGTCGCCCAAGTACTCTAGGATGATGAGCATGAAGAGTGTCTTCTGACTCCCCAGTACCAGTTCTCTCTAGCCCAACAGCATGACAGACAAATCAGTGCTTGTGTCAACATATTTCTTCATCCAAATTGAGGGCTTCACCCCAATTCCCCACCTGGTTGATCACAAAGCTTTGTTGACTGAGATTATGTCATGTTCAAAGAGAAATCAAGTCACAACAAGCCTGGAAAAACAGAACAAACGATGCATGTAGATGAATGGCCCATGTCTGCCCAAGATTTGATGCTATAATACTTAACTTCCTGTTTGTCAGAACAGAGTCTTGTTTCAGAAGGAGAGATGCTCAAATACCACTCGAATACAAAATAGATATTGACTCACACACATGTGTTCAACCTTTCAAATCTCATGGCAAGATTTCATGCTAAATGGCCAAAAGATTCTCAGCTCACTGTAGATGACCAGAAAATCCTGACAACCCAAGACCTGTCTCAGTACCTTATGTCAAGAGGAGTAGGAACTTGATCAAATTGGCATGCCAACTCATTCACAAACAATCAGCCATTAACCTGGTTTAAGAACAGGACCAGGAATGACAAATCCTCTTGGAACTCAGAGTGTGATTTACAGCAACCTATCAAGCCATGAAACAAAAGACAAGAGTATCTCTTTTCCAGTAAATTACCTGCTGTGATTATCTGAACCTACAGGGAGTGACTGTATCCAGCCAAACCTAGCAATCCACCAAAAGTTGCAGCATTTATCCTTCTGATCTCAAAAGTGTCAGATCAAGAAAGGGGAAATAATCTATATCCATATCACCGATACCAAAAACAAGAATTTCCAGAAGCAAGATGCTGAAGCTACTATGCAGACCATAACAACCACAAAATGAATACGGACATTGAACTATCAGCCTGAAGTAGGGGGCTCAAATGAGTTCTGTTCAAGTGCTCAACTTGAGTATCCAGGCCCTGCTCTCTTTTCATCAAACCAACCATTCCTGTCTAGCATAATACATGAGCAAGTGCTCAACTTGAGCACCTAATAGCTCTGTAAACAAAGACACACTCACCTGCAGTTCACAAAAGAACCAAAGGATTGCACATGATAGACAAGGAGCATATGCATTCAGTACTTGTAGACACTGACAAACACACCTGCAGTGCAAAAATTGAAACAGAGAATTGAACATGATAGTGAAGGAGGTGGAAGAGAAACTCTTTAAAACTAGCAAGCATCAAATGTAGATAGTGGGATGTAAGTATCAGTAAATAAATGTCATCAAATTTGGACTGCATTACCAAATGCACATCACCTCCAGATTACGCAATGATTTCCTCCTGCATGAAATACAGTAACAACAGTCATGTCAAAGCAGGCATGCCCACCAAATTCTCAAGCTGACAGTCTGTGACCCCCGTAGCAACTTAAGGATCAGCAACATGCTGTCATCACTTATGAACTGCATGCTCTCCAGGGCATGCAGCTTCCAGATGACAATAAATGAACATCATATCCCTAGAGACAACAAACTGGAAGTGCCCAGGTCAAAATACAACACACAACCAAAATTGTGCAATCCTATCCAAGATTGGTTGTGAAAATACCTTCACTGCATCTTTTGATATTGAAGTTTTTTTTTACTTCTATGTGTTCAGATAGAAGAAGAAGAAGAAGAAACCAGTGAAATGATTGATCCAATCCCAAAAGAAGACACAAATCCACCTCCAAGTCTAATCCCTGTCTTCATGACATCTACACAGTGAGCAAGGCAACTTAGACTTTGAGTATCAACTATCTCCTGTTCCACAAATGATCATCAAAGTGCCTGTCAGCCTTTTGGTAATCAATTCAACTTCCACTACAAAGCATTGAGTGCCAGGTTTTTTTTGCAAGAGACCATTGTAGCCATCAAATGTTACCATATTCCCAAAAAAATCATGTTGCACATTACATTGCATATTTGTGAAGGTGGTTTCCATTTGTGGTATCCTGAATGAAACATGACAGCTGCAGAATCATCTTTTGCTTATAAGACTGTGCAACAAGAAACTGTTTAGGTGATAATATGAGTTGCAAAATGGGAAGCTGGAATTAGGGTATTAGGCAGTTGCCCTCCATTCATCCCACGTAGAAGACTTTTCCATGAATCTAGTTGTAACCAAAGAAAATTGCAAAAACCATTTACCACTGATTAGAGGAGCAAATACTCTGGATTGTCTGCAAAGTTGATGGTGTGTCTTCTGACCTGAAATGTTATGGGGTTCCAAAGTCTACAATGCTATTTATACAAAAGCTGCATCCTTCCTCCTCCAAAAATTGAAGCTCCATGTGGATGGGTGGCACATACACATGAGCTAAGCAAGCTGTTGTTGCAATGGGAAGTTACGGACCACCTTCAGAATGTCAGAAAATGTTACAACACCTAGAAGCAAACCTTGGTCATCAATCACCCATACTTGATGAACACGATTCTGCAAAGCCTTTGACATCACTTCGTCAAGTGATGAAGTTAGAGAGCATGTTACAGGAGGTGACACCATTTCCTTGCACTCAAAAGTATTCCTTGCATGGAATTCTGCTCCTATCCCAAACTCCTGTGCCCCACTTGCTCTGCCAAAGAGATCAGTCATTGAAAATGATGACCAGGCCTGAAGTACTTCAGTTGTGCACCCTCGCAAATCACTTGCTGAAAATTTGCCTACAAGTTTCATTCCACGTCCCTGTTGTTCATCACATTCAATTGTCAAATATCTCCACTTGACCTCATAATTTGTTGGGTCAGAAACAATGAGACCATTCTTGAGTAGACATGAATAAGAATCAAGACCCTGGAAAACTCAAAAGTGTGGCTGGCACTAGTGTCTTAATTAAGACAAGTATGCCTTCACATCCCTGTAGAAGATGATTTTGAAAGCAACTGCAGAGCTGTGCTAAGAACTGGTCAACTTTCTTTCAATCTTCAACAGGGCAAACAAAGCATTGTTCTCTTAGCCAAGAAATGGAACATGGATACTCACAATGACAAGCTTAGGAGCATCAGAGCTGTCAGGTACACCATCCACAATTGCAACAGCTGTGAGAGAGACATTGCGCATGCACTTGACAACATCCATCACCTTCATATTGCAGGGGGCAGCAAGCACACTGGTTTGTACTACGCCCAAGGTGCTTATACTGAGCCCAGTCACAAACTCCAGGTCCTTGGCATGTGTGAGCAGAAACTCCACCATATCTGTCTGTGTCAGCATGTGATAACCTGGTGATGCTTCCATGAGTTCCACTGGGATTTGGTTTGAATGATGCATCAGGCTCTCCACTGGAACCAAAGCTCGATGAATGCCTTTGCTCAATGGCTCCATAGCCTCATACACCCTGATATTCATGGAAACAGCATTTGTCACAGTACCTGAAAACTAACTAGCCATAACCTCTTCAACCTGATTATAGCATTGCGTCCTCGCCATCTTACTGCAAAATGGTTCTAAGCAAATTATGATCAATTCGACAATCTCAGACGATTCTGCCTCTTTCCACCTACAGGACCTGAAGGACATGAGTTCTTGTTCCCATTAGCATCTTTTCTTCCAGAAGAAAGAAAGTACTCTCCTCCTAACCCAGATTGCGGACGCATAACCACATTGCAAAACCAGAAAGGGACGAGAACGAAGAGCCTTACGAGGCGGTAGGGCTGATAGTCCAGAGACTGAGACCTTCACGCGAGTGACCGATAATAGAGGCGACGGTAGACGACAAACGATCCGCGAAATCGTCCCCTTCCTCCTCGACGACGTGAATGAGGATGTCTAGGACGCTTACCATACCGATGAACTGCTTCCGCACATGTCCAGTACTCTTGTCCGCTTCCATAATCATGGAACCTCCCGCGCCAACCCAGTGCCCAGGCGGCGCCGCAACGGGTACCGCAAGAATGCTCTTGGCCAACAATGCGTTCAGCGTGTCACCAACCGTGGCACTGTAAGGCACCTCCACCAAGCGCCCCTTACGCTGCACTAACTGCTGCACCTTGGTGTGCTTCAACACCCCCATTTTCTCCTCCACATTCTCCTCCATCGCTACCTCCATACTTTGCGCCGACAATTCACACCCAGTTGCTGCAATCTTGCTCCTCTTCTGGTACCTCTTTTGCTCCTCTATTGCTACAATTTGGTCGTACTTTGTTGCAGAATTTGTGCTTCAATTCTGCACCTTTTCTCACTGAATTTTCCCCCTACTTTAGCTTCAAAATTCTATATCTATGGCGTACTTTTGGTATCGATTTTGGCGATGGTGAGGAGCTTGAGAAAAGATCCTAGACAGGAGTACACTTGGCTCCGTTTCTTGGCACGAAGACGCAGTTACTCGATCCTGCCAAGGTGGCGCCTCATCCCAATGGACGAATAGTGCTGAAGTATGGACGAGAGGAGGATGGTGTTATAAAATCATCCATAGAAGTGAAAATTGGTGCAAATGCTAAAATGAGGGGGGAAAGATGGAAACTGGAAAAAGAGCGTTGAAAAAGGGGAGATGTAGGTATCATGTGGGATTAAAACAAGTGCAGCAAATTGAGAAAGAGAACAAAAACCAAGATAGAGGTAGAAAAAAAGACATTATATTGCAAGAAAGGTTTCACGGTTCCACTCCTCAAACTCATGCAAATGCCGCCTTCAGACTCAACACCCTTTTTGAATTGCATTTCCAAAAAGTCATTTCCACTAGGTACTTGCGGATTAGCTAGTGCAACCTAAAAAGAGACCAGAATCACTAGTGCATCACACAAAAATTTCCCATATAAATGCCCATTTATTGCAATTCAATTTTGTTATTGAAAATAGAGGAGCAAGATTGCAATGAAACCTTACCGGAAAACATGATTTTGGCTGATGGAACAATGCAAAAGACCCATCTTCTCAAAGCAAAGAGTATATAAACTTACCAATGTGACATATCTTCTTATGGTCAGACGAACATGGAAAGTTCCTCAACAGCAAGCTGGCATCCATCTAAGCAATTACAATATGCAATCTTGAAGGAATTTGAGGATAAAAGTTGACAAAATGGAAACTTTTTCATAAGATTGAAGTTTAGTGAAAGCTTAAAAACCCCAGTTTCTGCATTAGGGCTAAACCAGATTCTGTGTTGCACCTTGGACAGGTTACTTGCTTTCACCTAGATGTTCTAAAATCCAAGGCAACAATGCATTTGAATGCATCTTGCACACTAATGGCATGCCATATGCCCTAGCAAACCCCAAAGTTGTTGGCTTTCAAAACAGCCCTGGATGTGCAGATATAGGTTTGTTCCCTAACAAACTTTCTAAGTCTGCAGCTCACACATGAAACTTGGGTCACCACTTGCTCTTGCATGTACCTGTAACTGAGAGCATCTCCATAGGAGATTATGAGAGTTTTCCTGGGAATGGATACCATGCCTTGTCTTCCTTCAGTTCTCATTGTGTGACATGAAGTTGGTGTGAAGAAAGTCATCTCTCGAAATTTCGTGTGGTCCTTACCACACTATGAGTCCCTTCCCATGCACTCGCTGCATAACACTAGCTACTATACAATCAACTTGATTCAACTGGAGTCCAAGAAGAAAAATGATGCAAAGTCTGTTGGTGCTGAGCTCACCTCCATTTCTTGATGGTCCAATTGTGTTGTGTCCATAAGGATCTATTTCACCACAATCACAATTTAGACCCATGCACCTGAGAATTAAAGCTCCTCCCATTAGCCAGTATATTTGAATTGATTTAAATCATTGTGCCCAATAAAAGTGCTTTAAGATTTTGTCTATGACTTTGATTGTTTCTCAGATTTCTACATGTCCAGACAGTAATTGCATTGGGCCCTTCAAGCCATTAATACAATAACTCATTCTACCTCACGAATTTAACATTGTCTTCAAACAGAACTTTGACAAAATCAACAGCATATGTTCTGAATGCCATTTTGCACTCTCCAGGATGCTTATCTATTAGCCAGATCATACCTTTTCAAGAAAACATGCATGATTTTTCATGGGACATGGGCCAATTTTGGTTTCTCCATAACTAGTTCAACCAGCCACATGTATGTCTTTGGGCACAAATCCCACCATCAATCCTTCTTGTACCAGAGGCCATCCTTCAGTGACTCAGAACTTAGAACCCACACCTTTCAAAAAGTCAGAGGGAATTAGAAAGTAGGAAAGATGCAGCAAAAGGAGATGAGATCACTTGTTGATGCCAATACCAATGGGGCTCAGAACCTCATGTCCCTGATGTCAATTCGATATGTAAGCCAAATTTGGATTGCTACAGCCTAGTAACCTATAGCTTGACAAACTTCATCCATACATGAATTCTAGTTCACTCCTCAGGTCAATGGTAAGTTTGTTGCCACTTCCTTAGTGTGCTTGAAGTCCCACCTCAGATTGAAAATTTTACCTAGTTCATGTTTACTAAATCTATTAGAATTGCTCAGATTTCCCATCCACTAAACTACACTGAAAATAGATCTAATAAGATATCTAGAAAAAGAAAACAAGAACTCTGGTGCAGTTAGTCACATCAGTCAGCCTCTTGTCAAACAAAGTGTTTTGTTGTCTAGCACTATGCAACTAGATAATTTGGAACTTCAAAGTTAAAACATTTAAAATGGGCTATCTCATGTGTACGTGTCAATGTGATGATGGAAGCTTTATTTGAGGAAGATTTGTAGAACAAGATGTATTTCTCATTTACCTTGTATGCAAGGTCCAAAAGAGTGCTTCAACTTCTGCCTCCTCTAGATCTCTTCCTATTCTTATCTTCTTTGGAGATAAACCAAAGTTGGACAATGCATATTTCTCAAAGAACTGCATCTGAGAAATAGGGCTTTTCTTGTCAAAAATAAGCTCTGGTGGTATGCCATACAGAGGTTCTGTCCAAGAAGATACAGCCTTCCCACCTTCAAGTTTCACTTCTTTCTTCAAGTCTGTAGTCCCCTAACCACCATCTTGTACAATTAGCGACATTGTATTCATGAACTAGTGTACTCTACAGCTGGAGCTTCACTAACTCCGCGCAACAACACTTGGTTGCACTTCACACTCTGTCAAATTTCAGTTACACGTGTATTACATGTAAAGTAAGGAAAAGCTTAGAAGAAATGACAAACATCTAGTTCATCTTGGCCATAGGCCTTGAAACCCTATGGCTGAGATTTCAGTAGCTATAGTAGCTTATGAGTACAGTTTCAAATTTTGCCATTCACTATGACCTACATCCTTACCTACTTACCCCATATTGATGCTATGTAGGAGGTCTACTATCTTTCCAGGGGACAGTCTTTTTTGGGACTTATGGGGATGGCAAAAAAATTTAAAACTGAGCCACCATAGAGTGCACGAACCCAGTTTGTACTATAATTGCATGAAGTTCTTGCAGTTCAAGACACGTACATGTCAAAGGTCTGAAGCAAAAGGCAAAACATCCTTGCCACCACCAGAGTCCCTGAAGCATACAGTTACAAAATCACTCAAGCAATCTATCTCCCTGCTTCTGTATACCAACTTGGAAACATCCATACTGCATTTGCAAGGACCCAAGACCTGAGAAGAAAACAAGCATAAAGTTTCTGTTTTTGAGAACCAGTCAGATTAAGTACCTCATGTACTTTGTGGGGACTATTGACACATACAGTCTGGTGACAATGACTTACTATTAAGTGCAAACCCAGATAATGAAAACCAGGTTGTCCCACTTCAGGATTAAGCTCAACCTACCAAACCTACTGAAATGACAATGCCCATTCATAGGATGCTGCCAATGTGGACAAACTTTAGAAACCATGCCCCGCAATTGAACAGTAACACACTGATAGACCAGAAAACATACTAGTGATGTCATCAGCAGCACATTGTGTGCATGCAACAGCATCTCACCAATCCATCTCACACACCAAAATCCACCAAAACCTGTTGCAGCCCTCAACAATGCAAAGCTGCAGCTGAAATAACTCAAGCCTACTTGCCAATCCATGAATAAAATCAAAACTGGCTTTATTAAAGCAGCTGAAATCTAGTCACATGCTGTAATTCAGTTTGCAAGTCCTAGGTTCTACAAATGGTCAGTCTCTTCCTGTTGGAAGTTATTCAAGCACAATTACAAGGGTCAACTAAGAGAGACCATAATTGGAAAGCTCTGTGTGCTGCAGCTTTGTGGCCATAGCCCATATGGCCAACGCTAGTGTCCAGGTATATCTTGAGAAAGAACTATACAAAAAACAAGCAAAGAAGAGGCACAATGAAACTTGGAAAGAAAATACACATATCTAGGTTTTGAGTACATGAAAAAAAGACAATTTATACCTGTCAACTAAATGACAATCCCATGTTAAGGGGGTACATGCAGTGACTGGTGGAATCCCCACAATGCGGAGCACAGATGTATTGGATTTGTGATGATGCCACATAGACAAAAGATGACAGCATGTGGGTGAGAAGGCCGGAGCTGCCAAATGCGATGACATCACCTAGACTGAGAATATGTTGATAGGTGCCAAGGCCACCCCTGAGAATACATGAACTTCACCGCCAAGAATTGCTATGGAGCACTTCTCCCCTCATGAGAAGAAAAACTGGTAAGTTGGCTATTGCCCTTGGATTCATTGGGTGCTTCCCTTTCTTGTTCTGTTGCTGGTTGGTAGGCTGGCCATTTGATAGAACCCCTTGTTTATGGTGTTGTTCACCATTGCAGTTCATGTTTTCATCATGGCTAGTGGACTCCCCGCACTGTCCAACAGTCCATGAAAGAGAGGTTCGTAAAAGGAGAAAATGTCCCAGTCTAGTACCACGATGAAGACGGAAGCTGGCATTATGTGCGATGGCGAGAAGATCATTGCCGACTCTTCGTCTTCTTCGTGCTTGTCTTCTCTCGCCGCCTGCTCGCCCGCTTCCTTCCGCTCTTCCTTCCTTCCACAACAGTCGTAAGGGTGCAAGAACTAGGAAGGTAGGAGATGGGGTAACTAGAAAGGGCAAAAGACAACAATACCCAATGGGACAGAATTAAACCCACAACCAAGTCTGAAGACCTTGATTGGGACCTCAAATAAATAGGAACGACTGACATGGCCTCACCACCGCCCAGAAGCTCTGGAATTATCACAAAGCTTCCTCAAATAGGCAGGAAAAGTGGAGAGTACCTTGACTAAGAACACCCTTATCACCATATGTGTATCACCCAGAAGAAAACATAAAGCACACACTGAGCTCTTGAAGTTCAACCACCACTCTCCAATTGTATGTGATTTCAACAAATTGTCTAAACCTGCAATTTTGCAAAAAATTGACTTGGTATCCACAAAAGACTTAAATAGGTAATTGAACTCCAAAATACAAACCCATACCACAACAAGAAGCACGGAACATTGCACAATCAACCAAGCAATTGGCCATGACCGAAACAACACAAAAAGGAAAATGAAGATGGACACACAAGTAGGTAGACAGAGATATGGTGGCTCCACAAACAAAATATGTCCATATAGAATGCATCCGGAACACCCAAGTTGACAAGGATTGACCACATCGAGTCTATTGGCATTCTGGCCTTGAACTAATGATATTTAAGATCAACCCATACCAGAATAAGGCCAACTGTACATGCAAATGAATAACGCCCCAGAAAAAGTAGCGTAAGGTCTGTAGTAAACTGCAAAAAAGAAGGTATTATTGGGTCCAGTTCAGACAAACAAAGTATTACAAACTGTAGGACTGCCTGTATTCAGGAAGGAAATAGAGAAAAGAAGTGTACCACCAAGAATAGGGTTGCCCTCATCACAATAAACATGGAAAACAGAAGAAGTAGTAAACTGCCCACTGAGCTCCAAACGTTCAAACACAACTCTAAAATTGTATTTGATTTCAACCATTTGTCTAAACCTGAAGTTTAGCCAAATGTTAACATTTTCGTGACAAAAATCTTATAGAGAAAATCCCGGCACAAAATCCAACTTCTTATGACAAAGTAGAACATGGAACATTGCAGAATCAACCAAGCAGTTGGCCATGACCAAAACATTAACATACAACACAACAGAAATCCCACACAAGTAGGTAGACAGAGGTAAGAATCTGTAACAAGTCTGGATACAGGAGGAAGAACATGGAAATGACGAGTTGTGGAGTTTGGAGGACTTCTTGCCTTCAACAAAGTAACAGCCCACTGGACACAAACCCAAACTGCAAATACTGTTGATGTGAGAGAAAGGCAGAATACCACATACTGTCCAACTGTATCAAAAGAGAAAAGAACTATAGAAAAACATCTAGAAAGGAAGAGGGCTAGAAAGTCTTGGGCTGCCTGCACAGAGAAAAGAAATGGAGAAGCATAGAGTGCTACAAAGAAGTGTTGGGCTTCCTGTAAAGATAGAAGACTTGTCACAACAAATAGAGAAAACAGCAGAAACCCCACTATCTCAAGGTTGAATGACCTCTCACTGATTGTAGGCTTGGATTTCAGCTCATGAACATCGACACTAATGAACGTCAACTTCTTGGTTATCATTCAAGCTTGGACCAGCAAGAAGCTTCCTCCCAATAGGAAACTTTGTGATGAGGAGAACCCTGTGTAAAGCTCTCCTGTACCCCTTCTGGTACATCTCCAGTATTGCTGATGGTCTTGTAGCATCTGGGCATTTTGAAGAGTCCATGTATTGTAATATTTCTGTTATACAAGGGAGAAGAATGCCAGCACTGGTTTGTTGTTCAAAAGCCCTTTGCAACATGATCCTAGCTTCATGGTCACTTCGAGCCACACCTCGTCCAAGAGCGTAGCAGCATCCAAGCTCCACATATGCACAAGAATATCCCTGCTTAATGGCTAGTCGATAAAGCTCAACAGCCTTCTCATGGTTCTGTTCTGTACCAAGTCCATGCTCAAAACAAAGGCCAAGTCTATACTGTGCCTCTAGGTTCTTCTGCTTAGCTGCATTGCTGAACAATTTAAATGCCTTGTCAAAATCTTGCCATTGACTGATCCAGTTGCCAAAATGCTTACCTGCTTTCACCTGCTCTTGAATCCAATCCAATTCCATGCCCTTGATGTGATCTGGCACGTGATCTTCATTGTTACATGCATGGAAGACTGAAACTGTACACATGAATAGGCATATTCTCTTTCAAACCCTCCTCAATGCACCAAGTTTGACCCTAAAAAGATGACAACTTTTGGGCATCATTCTCAACAATGCACTTTAATGGGGATGGAAATGAATCTCTTAGGATCAACTCCTTGCAGTACACCAACATTTGGCAGATTTTAGGAAATTCAGGCCGTTCTTCAGCCTTTGTGGCCCAACACCTGTCTATAAATGCTGACAGGTACACTGGGCAGTAGGCCTTTGATGGTAAAGCAGGTCTCTTCCCTCTGCAAACTTTCTCATAAAGGCCCTTTCGACGTACATCTGAAAATGGTGTCTTCCCAGTGAGCACCTCAAAGAAAACCATGGCAAAGCTATAAACATCTGCTGCTTTGGTGTACTTCGTGTCTTTGTTGTCCTCTTGATCAAATACTTCGGGTGCCCTCCATGGAGTTGTACCCATGTCCATGGTGGTAAATTGGGAGTTCTCCTTTAATTTTGAAAGGCCAAAGTCTGCAATCTTGACATGCCGAGACCAGGAAAGTTCAAGGTTCTCATCATCCTTCACCACATTTATTAAGACATTCCTTGCCTTAAGATCCCGGTGCATCACATGGCTTTCATGCAAGTAGTTCATGCTGTGTGCTATCTGTAGCATGACATCAACAGCTCCAAGGAGGGGAAGAGGGGGTCTTCCCTCATTCCCTGCCATGCGACTGGCTAAGTAACTTTCAAGGTCCTGCCTCATTAGCTCTAAAACAATTACTTCTTGAGTTTCATTGAAACTATGCCCAATGAACTGAACCACATTAGGGTGTTGCAACTTTGCCAACAAGTTCACTTCATTCTCAACATCCTTCCTACTTGTGTTCTGGAAACGTCCAAAAACCTTAGCTGCTGCTGTCCCTCCAAGGAATTCGCACTTGAACACTGTTCCAAAGGACCCTTCTCCAAGTCTTTCCTTTCCATGCACATCAACATCGTCAAACTTTATCAAGAATTGGCCATGAATGGATCTCCGTTTCAAGTGTTTTGCTAGATTGTAATCATTATTGGTGTTCCCTGAATCTAAGCAGGCATTTATATGCTGCAATAGGGTCTCCCTGTCCCAATCAGATGCTTGTTGAACACCTGACATTGGCAAGTCTGAATCCATGATGGTTGAGAGATCAGATTTGAATTTACACCCAGCTTCTGCAATTGCAATCTTTAACACCTTAACACAACTGAGAAACTCTTTCAAGTGGATTTCGACCTTCTTTCCCACTGACACAGAATTGGACGAAATGGCCATTGACCTCCACCAATCCTCGTTGGCCCAATCTTTTGCCAACCTCTCACCATAGCACATAAGACGACACAATTCTGCTAGAACTTGTTTGCACGAATCTGGAAATCCTGCATCTAACTCTCTGTCCAAGTTGAGGAGATATTTCTCCAGATCATCCATTGAGTTCATGTATATGTCTGCAAGGAGTTTGCACAGCTGTGGGTTGAATTTGACTTCGCAACACTGTTGCACCAAGTTGCTCACTATTTCCTTGCATCGGATGTACAGACTCGTCATGCTGGAACAGAGTGTATAGATGCACCTTGCCAAGAGAATCACATTCTTACATCATTCAGAGCCTAGTTTCCAAAAATCATTTGGACAGATGTTTCCCACATAACAAAGCCCAGTCCCAGAGAGTGGCCACGCAGTTGCAAGTATGGTTCCTAGAGGAAAAAGGATCTATCAGGAAGGGTGTGTCTAAGTTCTGATAGCACAAATGCAGACCCTCTGCCGTTTGCAGTCAAAACCTTCCTGATTATTGCTAGACCTGCACTCTGGTTAGATAATCTTCCTATCTTCAGTCCATCTCTCAACGAAAGAGCTAGAAACCTTCCAATCCAGTAATCAGACTGGTATGCACCTACTGCATGGTTGTCCAGAGCAACCTTAATGTTGCTGGAGATCTATTACAAATCTTGGAAGTGAGACAAAAAAGGACAAGCAAAAAACAATCATTGTGAGAACTCCTAAGCATGGCTGTTGTTTACCTGTGATGCCTTACACAATCCCCACCCACAAAGAAGGACAATAAAATGCAGAAAGATAGTGATTGAGTCCAGATCCGAAGAAGAAAAGAGCTCAAATCACAGGCCAAAAGAGTTGCAGCTCCAATCCCTGTGTCTTCTTTCCAGATTTGTGCACCTTCAGGTTAAGCAAGGATCCTGTTAACCAGGAGAACTGAAAACAATATTCTCCTTTTGCCTTCAACTCCTCGATCTGCTTGTGAAAAACTTGCAAGCAGTTATTATAATTGTTAGCAGTGTCACTTGAATCTCGATAAAAAGTTCTTCAACAAGCGTTCATGGCATTTCTTCCACAATAAGTGCATACTGGCAGAAAGCAAAACAATACTGACTGTACCTGCCAAAGCTGGTTTTTGTCCACATCTAATGAGATCTCTGGAAGCAGAGAATGGCCAAATTGAAATAGTTCAAGCAAACTTGGCGCGTGGTGCCTTTAATGTTCTGCAACCTGCATACAACCTCTAGCCATTTTGCCATTACTGGACGGAACCAAATATTTCCACATCATGAATGTATGTGCAGTTTTGTCTCTCTACTCTGCCCTTTGTCTGGCGAGCAGGCAGTGACCAGCTTATTTTTCACGTTCCACAGCAGCCTGCAACTGACTCAACAGCTCCTCCTCTAGCGGATGCTACTACTCCCGTAGTACTGGACTGTCAAGGTGCCCCAGCAGTGAGGAAAAACACAAACCTTGAAATAGACTAGATCTTACGCACCTCACACAAAGGCTTGGAAAGGAAGACGCTAAAACTAGAGCTTCGTTGGAAAAGAAACTACGAAGAGAAGGAAATAAATGAGGAGGGGAGGAGGGGAAAGTGTGGAAACATATTCGTAACCTCACGCGAATGCACGTGCAGCCGAGCTGATCAGGAAATAAATGAGGAGGGGAGGAGGAGAAAGTGTGGAAATATATTTGTAACCTCACGCGCGAATGCGCGTGCAGCCGAGCTGATCAGGAAATAAATGAGAGGATGAGGAGGAGAATGTGTGGAGATATATTTGTAACCTCACGCGCACCTTAACCGCCGAGCTGATCAGGCAACGTGGGTCGCCACAGCCAGGGTAATAAGGCCCGCTTTACACTAGGAGACAAGGCCAATGCTGAACCCGAATCAGGTATTCCTATTGGTGGAAAAGTTGAAATTCGCCCCCCGGGGCTTCACACCAGAACTTAAGGCTGAAATAGAAAAACTATTTTCAATCTGCTCCAATTACTAGTAAATGCTGAACTTTCTGGCCTTGTCTTGGCACTAAGGGTGAAAAAAGGATACCATCGAATTTGTGAAGCCAATTTGCTACCCTTGGGGTAAATGTTCCAGCATTTATTAATATCCTGACATCAATGTTCTAGCATTTTTCTAGTAACTTGGGGCCAAGCAACAAGCCAAAAATGCTCAAAGTTGGGCCCCAAGTTTTCTCGGCCCTGCCTCCGAGTCTTAGTGTAAAGTGGTCCTAAACCAGCACCTACCAGTGCACCAATCTGGATGGATGGTGACTAGATGGATGTACCTTTTTCGTCCATTCCTGTCCCTGTGCTAACCACAGTTTGACGTTTTTGGATTTTTCATTTCTTCAGCCCTGTCCTCAGTTTTGTTTTTTTTCCTTTGGGCAAAAACTCTAAAGTAAAGAAGGGTTTCCCTCATTTTTTAACAATATATAATATATATAATTTTTGAGTGCCTAATAACATGTACTATTTCCTGGCATATTACAGGCTCACAAAATTGAATATCAGATTTATTAGGTACCTTTTGGCCTTGACAGTGGTTTTTTTATTCCTCCTCCCCCCCCTCCTCAATTTTGTGGCATCAAAAAATTGGCGATCTTTTCCAAAAACAATTAACAAAAATAGTTGGATTTTACACTAGAGAAACGCAGTTCTGCCAAATTTTCTCAAATTTTCGTGGAAAAAACGACAAAATTTTTTTTGAACAAAAATCACTAACCCTTGAGTGCAGAACAAAGAAAGAAACCCCCCAAAAAAATTCCCAAAAAATCATGGAAAATAAACTCAAAATGGGCAGTTACTCACTCGAGAGGAAACAAGATACGTGTTGCATGGCTGTTGTTCTTGCTGTTGTTGTTGTTTTGTTTGTTTGAGGAAGTTTCTGTGGGCTGATTTGGTGGCGTCGCAGTTGTGTTGTTGGTGTTGTTTGCCGCTGCTTTCTTGATTTCATCGTTCATGATTTCAGCTTTGAAGTTTTGTTTTGTTTTTTGCTTTTTCTCCCTGTTGTGTTTTTGTGAAATTTTCACGTGAGTTTTGTGAATTTCATGAGTTTTTGGAAATCGAGAGTTTTGGTGAAACACACACACACACACACAAGCAACAGCATGATTCAGGGCTCCTGTTGCCTCTGTTTCTCCGTGAGGCAGTCAGATCCTGGTTATGGGTTTTTTGACAGTGTTTTGATATGTATTCCATGCACGTACTAAGTTTGCTTTCAGTGGTGATTCTGGACTGAAGCATCATGGGTGTTGCGGACAAACTTGCACGTAATGGGGTTAGCGACAATGTGCGTCGAATCCTTCAAGCCCATTATTGTCGAGGGGACAAATCTTCATCATGGGATGTTGTTCTCTCACGCCCTAATAATTCTCAAGAACGTAATGCTGATAATTCCCGCTTAGTAAGCCCACGTGGTTCAAGTTCAAGCCTTTCTTTGTCGGGCAGAAGAACATTAAGGACGAAGATGATGATGGGTGAGATTACGAAGGGAGCAATGGAAAGGTTTGGATCGGGTCGTAGGTGGAGCAGTAACATAAGAGGCGATTTCATTGTAGGCGGGGAGGCGGACGTTGCAATTGTAGGAGCCGGAATAGTGGACCTGGCTACAGCCCGTGAGATTGTGCTGCGATTTCCACACACCAAGGTGGTGGTCGTAGAGAAGGAGCCCGATATTGTAGCACATCAAACATCGCATAATAGGTAAAAAGCAAGCCCATCTCAAGTCTCTTGCGACTATCAGTCAGCTCCTGATTGTTGACAACAATGTGCGACCAGTCCTCTTGCTTGTGACAGTCAAGTCTCTGCAAACAAGAAGTTCAAGACACGAAGGACAAACAAACAATGAGCAATACTCATATTACTCATATTCATCTTTTGAGCATAAACACTGACTCCTAAACCCTAAACTAACTGCAGCTTGAATGCATCTATGATGGTGCCCATGAAGGTATGTTAGGGTTTATGCAAAGACTATATGGTGCTCAGGATGGCAGATTGGTGTTTACTAGTATATATTGTTTCTCAATATTATGCCACCATCTTAAAAGGATTCACCTCCAGAAGTAGAGTGAATTTTGGATGCAAAAATTATGGGTCTTACATGTAAGAAGGGAGAGGCACAGTGGAGTGATTCATGCAGGCATTTATTATAAACCAGGGAGTGCCATGGCAAAGTTATGTGTTGAAGGTGCAAGGCGGAAAGAAAAAGCTTCCCCATCAGCAAGTTGGGAAGCTCATCGTTGCTACTGGGGATGCAGAGCTCCCAATTCTTGAGGAACTTTATGAATGGGCGATGGCCAATGGAGTCCCTGGAGTTGAGCTCATATCATCAAAGAGGGTACAAGAGCTGGAGCCTAATGTGTGGGCATTGCAAGCTTTGCATTCTCCACACACTGGCATCACAGATTATGCCACTGTGGGTTGGTCCTTTGCTGAAGATTTCCTGTCTACAGGCCGTGGTCAAATCCATACAAGGTCAGCTCCCTTCACCTTTTTCTTGGCTTACTGACAATCCTGAAGAATTTATATGCTCCTCATTTCACAACCTTTGCAACCTTCATTTGAACTTTGATTTGCTTAGGAAGGTTGGCAGCTCACAGTTATGAGAATAGGATTGGCAACTAATTAGTAGTTTCTATGTGGATCTGTGCCAGTTTTAAAGTGGTGGGGATAGACATGGATGAGGTGAAAGGCGTGACATTGGAGAGTCAATCAGGAGACATTGTGAAGGCAAAGTGGCTTATTACATGTGCAGGACTACATGCTAATTATGTGGCTCGCATGGCAGGAGGTGCCAAGCGCCCTGTCATCCTGCCCTTTCATGGCAACTACAAAGAGCTCAAGCCTGAGTACCGCAACATCATTACACAACATTTACCCTACTCCTGACCCAAAGTCTGTACCTCACAGCCTCATTCTCATTCCCACTTCCACCCATTGCACCTTGCAGCTATTTAGTTGCTGTTTGAGATGGTAGTTCAAGTTTCTTCAGTTGCCATAATTTGTTGTTAGTCCACATCCATGCAGCTGTCTGTAATGTTCTTGTCTGCTGTAGATGGATTGCTTGAACTTCTTGATGGAACCAAGGGCCCATGAGATGTTCTTGAGATGCTTGCCAAAAATGAACCATGCACTTTGTAATGTGTACTTGTTACTAGGAGTGTTATTCTACCTGCAATGTTGCTGAGTACAGTTTACCATACCACCAATGTAGTGGAGTATGGTTTACAGTGTACATCCAATTTGCTTTGGAATCTAACCATGTCAGACACCGATACTGGTGTCCAGTGACATATACTGCATAATGAAACACAAAACAAACTTTCAGTGCATTGACAGAGGTTGGGATATCTCATTGTCAATTCTTTTGTACTCTTCACATTATGTGGGGATTCCCCTCCTCTTCTCAAATGGCCACAAAAGTTGCATTCCATGGGGCACCTGAAACCTAATTCCTTTGTCAGAAACTTTCTGCTGGCAATGGGACCCTGGTCCCCCCAGTGATCAACAGGGCAAAGGTACCTCACAAAAATAGAGCATGATCAAAATCATCTTCATATGCTTTACCCAATCATCTTCATCATCACTTCTATCCTTCTCCATTGTACACTGATTGCACTTTCAATGAAATCAACAATCAGCTCTCAAGGTGTCCCTACCTCTCTGGAGCAAAGCTTTTCTTCAGGTGAGCTCCAAATCATAATTCAATGCAGATTCCTGATATGCTTTTCTGCTTCCCTAGTAGACACTCTTTATACCACTTTTCCCTCACCTACAATAATCTCTCCTCTCCTAAAACCCCTTTCCACTGAAATTTCCTCAATAGAACCTCAATGTCTCTATAGTCCCCTAAACTCAGCATTACTTATGTCTTCTCAAGTCCTATCCTATTTGATGCCAAAATTGGATGTAATGTAGCTGCCAAAGTAGAGCAAATGTGATGAACACAAATGCCCAAAACACTTTTAAATATGGGGTGAAGCTCGACAACATAATTTAAACAAAACCATCTAAATTGAGTCCACTGAATAGAGAGAGAGAGAGAGAGAGAGAGAGAGAGAGAGATTTTATACTCATGGTTGGACTTATTTTCAAATTATTTGATTACATACATTCTAGCAAATAAACAACCTTGATAATCAAAAACCCATCATCACTTGCTACATTTTGCTGCACTTCAACACATCACAGAATCCATTCACCACAATACTTATGAACAGATGAAATATCCCAAAAGATCAATGAGCCCACTTTCTCTCTTTTTTGGTGTTCTTTCAGTCGATTGTCTGAAGACTGCAAATTTGTTGATTGAGGTCTTTAAATGTCATCCCACCATGAGTCCCAGGCAAGCCAAATGAATGAGAGTTTTATTTTAAAACATGTTTCCTATCAAGTGCTACCAATGATCTCAAGCTCATATGCTAGTTAAAGAGGTAAGCCATTTCAACAACATATAGCACACTTATCCAACATTTGTTTTCTTCCCAATTCAAACATTATCTCCCAAACTCAATTGCAAGCCCCAAGACTCTTCAACATCTAAAGATATAATCCATATAATCTTCCTTAATTTCGAGCATCTTCTTCTTGATTAATGTATCATTTCTTAAATTTAATGTTGAAGTCATTGAATTTAGCTTGCATAATGCACTTGCCAACTTCATATATAGAAGTAGTTTTGATCCAAGCAAGGTACATGTGATGGAATAAGAGATGGAATCAATACACAAGAATGACACATGGTCCCTAACAAATTTACCTTTACCAAAAGTACCCATATATACAAAGTTGATTTATAGATTGAAAGAAGGACCTTTGAAACAACCTTTCAAGTTCAAAGCTTGAACTGTTGCAAAGGGTTATGAATAGCATGCAAACATTGACTATGACAAAATTGTCACCTTGTGGCAAGATGGAGCACCATTCAAGGTGTCATTTCCTTTGTTGCCAACAACAATTGAGGTGTCCTTCACATGGATTTGAAAATTGCATTTTTCAATATTGAATTAAAGGAACTCTAGATTTTCATTGTCCAACTACCAGGATTTGTGGTTGTTAGCATTGCACTTTTTGGATTTGCAAACTCCACAAGGCCTTTTATGGCAAGCAAACTTTGTCCACATGAAAATGGCTTTATTTTAATACTCATTATTTATGTTGATGACTTGCAGTTGGTTAGTACATTTTCACATTCAGAATTGACCCCATTTCATGATGAAACAAAAGAGAAGGCTATGTGGCCAAGTCCTCCATAAAAGTTGAATATGCATTGTGATTGTTTTTAAAAGGGTGAAAGCATAGTTAGAAGGACTATTTGGGCTATCATAGTTTATGAACTTAAAATTTGAAGTCATATTATTTCACATTAATATTGTCAATTTTCTAGTTATTTAGGTAAGAACAAAATTTATTAAGAATCATATTAAGAAATATGGATCAATTCTAAGAAAAAATAGATTTTTGATGGATTTTTTAACCAGTGACTCTCCTAGTCATAGAGTAAGAAATTGATATGAGAACTGGGAAAAACATCAAATGAAGTGTTTAAGAATAAAATACATGGAAACTTTCCCTATCAAAAAACATTTTGATTTTAAACTTTTAATTTTGCATTAAATCATGTCTTATTAATCCATTTTTCATTCAACTATTTTTTTTTTACCAAGGATATGTTTAAAGATTTGTACACATTTGGAATTACCCATACTTTTTAATAGAAGCATAGGGAAAGGTACATTGGATCATGTGTTGTTAAATATCAAAATGAAGGAATTTTATATAGTGTTAAAAATTGACTTTCACAATGTCAAAA
>Ga0116228_10000931_pt1 | contig 23625 bp, 21 predicted proteins | sample S1TSphfallax_2_FD_89694 | JGI IMG/M metagenome (GOLD analysis project Ga0116228, IMG submission 89694) | Host-associated microbial communities from peat moss isolated from Minnesota, USA - S1T2_Fc - Sphagnum fallax MG | ecosystem: Host-associated > Plants > Peat moss > Unclassified | place...
AAGGAAAAAAGAAAACACATTGCAAAGTGTTGAACATTGATGGATTGTGAATGTAAAATTTCTAGTGTGGTGTTATTATTCATCCCAAATGAAAATTGGACATTTTACACAGTACATAAAACCCATGGCCAAGGGCTTTACTGTTGATTATCATTATCCTAAACTTAAGGTGCATTCACACCTAATGTTAAGTGAAAAAATGTAGGTGGCATCTTAGGTGGTACCCAATGTTAAATGGGTGATTGTTTAATATTTAAGTGAATGTTAACTTGACATAAAATCTTCATGGTAAATAGGATTAGGTTCTAAATGACTAGCTTGGTGTTAGGGAATTTAATACTAGAATAGTTAACACCAAGTGTGAATGTGAATGCGCCTTAAATTATCTTGTCTTTAATAGCAAACCCTTTTGGCCTAAACCCATCCTAAACATCAATCATTGTACTTCAACACATCATCCCAATCTTCTTTGTATTATTTTGTGAGGTATTGGAATTAGTAGTCTAGCCTCTTTGCAGGATGATTATTGAAGAAGCATGGAAGTTTGAAACCAAAACCCAAGTCAATGCAATCATAGATGATAACCCTAAGTAACAACTATGGTCATACTTAATTAGCAAAAACCAAACAATCATAAGTTGTTAATGATAAATAGCAATGGTCCGGATTTGTAAGTGATTGTTTTCCCTCCCGTAAACAATTGGGATTTATATATATATATATATATATATATATATGCAAAATTCTCCCAAAAATTAGTAAAATTTTCCTAATGTTTTTTTGTCTAAAAAAGGAAATTGTTTTTATGAAAAAAGGACAGTCGTGAGGAGAAGGGAATGTTATTTTAGCTACCTCTAGAATGGGATTATGCTCCAGCCTATTCAAATTGTCCTCTTTCTTCTTTTTGGAAAGAAAAAGAGGGTGGGATTAGGCTTTCTGAAAGGAGACCTTGGTGGGGGGAGGGGGCGGCCGGGGGTTGTTGGGGGGTGGGGAGTTGGGTGTGTAAAAGAAAAATGAGGGGACAAGGGAATAATAAGTGAAATGATTTCAGTGGCCAATTCTCAACTGGCAAATGCGTCAAACATGACGGCCAAAAGAAGCGACCCCACAACCGTCGACCCAACGGCCACCCGGCGACTAGTGTGAACTGGAACGCAGTGACCCCACCGTTTGACCAGGTATGCGGTCTCTCTGTATTGGGAACGGGTCCCGTTCTCCACGACCGGCTCCAGTGACAGCCGCTCCCACACTGGGAACGGATTCTCATCAGCCCACAGACTCGTCATTATGTGCCGGTCCCTGTGGCACATGACCGGGTAAGCCGGTTTGCTGGCTTGGGATCGAGAGCAAGGTCACTTCCGGCTACCGTCCCCCACTCCCTCCTCCCCCCTTCTCTCCGGGTCGCAAGGGACACCCAACCCGGTCTCTGGGGTGGCGTGGTATGATTTTTTTCCATTGTTTAAAAAATGCATTGTTGTGTTCATTTCTTCTTAAATTAAAGTTGGTGGTTGGATATGTGTTCAATTGGAACCACTTATGCATAATGTCATTGGTCTCCGGTCTCCAATCTCTGGAATTTGGGATGCTTGGGTGTGTGGTTACTAGTGTGGGTGTGTGTGTTTTATAAAAAAAGAGAGGAAATAAATAAATATTATGATGTAGCAATAGTGCGAATCATCCATAGGATAATTTAGCCAAATTTGGCTGTTAAAAATGAAATGAATTTTTTTTGAGCAGCCTTCTAGATTGTTGGCTACCTCATTGGAACTTGATTTAGAACTTGGTAATTTTATTATTATTATTCTCAAATTAGACAATTTTTGTTTTTCAATTTTGTGATATACTTTTTTCCCCAACAAATGTAGTAAATTAGTTGAGTTTACACATGCATTTATTTTGCCAATTTTTTTCAATTTCTTTGTGAAAAAAAGACAAATTTTGTTGAAACAAAACACTGAATCAAACACCTCAAAAACATTGATTTCTCAAATTTGTAAAAAAATGAAAACGAGACTAATGGTCACACATAGAATCAACTAGAATTAATTATGCACAAAATTTGTTAATAAATAAATAAATCAAACACCCTGATTTTTCAAATTTATGAAAAATTAAAAATGAAAAACATCAGTGGTCACACATGGAATCAATTGGAACTATTTATGCATATGAAACATTAGATGCCTAGCATGTCACAACCCCCCCATACATACAAACTTTGTATGTGAGAGTGTTATGACCATGACGAAGGGGTTTTTTAATAGGGTTTGATTAATGTTGATGCAAATTTTACTTAAAATGAATTTTGACACTACTATTGGAAAGCAAATGAAGCTAGGCTACTACTGTAGTGGAGGGGTAGAGTTGCCACATGTTTGCTGAATATTCAATTAATTTTGAAGATTTCATTTTGAAAGTAAAATATTCTTCAGATATTTCAAAAGATATTTCATTTTCCTTGACAAAACATATTTTCTTTGAGAAAAATAAAGTTTCTAAAAACTTCAGAATTTCTAAAAGAATGTAATTTGTGCTGAAGGCACCAAGGTACTATAGTAGTAGTAATGTGGCCCTTCTCCTGAGTGGTTGTTGGTGCTTCAAAGCCGAAGAAGAGTGGCACAACATGAAGGACAAAAATATATTCTACACTTGATAGGACAAGTGTTACCATGGAGTCCATGAACAAAGCAATTGATAGAACCATGCATTGTTCATAAGGGGTGTTGGGTGTTTAACATCCTGGTTGGATGCAAATTATGATGAATTTGGGATTATTGGGTGTGTGTGCACCTATGGTGGCATGTAGCTTGACCAGGAACTGGCTAGCGATCACAATGGTGTAGAAGGTAGTGGGTTTCTTTTGGGGAGAAGAGTGCTTGTGAGGGGCAGTTCCCCTATTGAAGAATTGGTCTCTTTGAAAGGGTGGTTGACAGCTACATGGTTCAAAATCTTTGCATGTGGTGGAGTTGAAGCTTGGACACATGGCTTGAATTCCACCTTGTTGTGATGGACGAGCCATTGTATCAAATACCTAGGCTGGAGAAGACAGATTGGTCTTCATGCATTGGTTTGTGCTCCGCCACTGTTTTTCTCTTCCTCTTTTGCAGTTTTGGGGTTCTCATCATATGCTGGCATGAAGTTCCATGCATTGAAGCAGTCTCGGAGTACCTTAGAGAGATAGTTTTGCTCACCTCCTTTCCTCCCACCCACAATATCCAAGGGTGAATCCTCCAGGAAGTTTGCTAAATTCTGAATAGCAGGGGGGCTGATTCAGTCATCCTTGTGGCCTGATTATTTAGGTCAATTCCTCCAGTAGCGGGAACCCTCCTTTTCAGGGTGTTCCTTTGACTCATAACACTGGAAACGTGTAATTTACATGACGGAATGTGCCCTTGGTTGCCGATTCTGCCAGGCAAGCGATTGCTATCCAAGCTCTGTTGTCTACTGCCTGCTTACGTGGTAGAATTGGCAACCAAGAGTGCACTTTCTAGTAGAAAAGGGGCTTCTTCTACCAGCTTCCATGGATTAGAACCTGTGAGACTATTGATTTTCTTTCTCACAATTTCTAAGGTGTAACACTAATTTCCTAAGCAATTTGAAGATCTGGCCCAAAGAATTTTGGATCCATAAGGAATGGGTACTAACCAAGCAACTGAAAGAAGCTACCAAAAGTGGACTCACAACCTACTATGCTCCCATATAATGATAATGGAACTAATAATCTGGGAACAAGTCAATCTATGGCACAGTTCTCTATGGTTTTCCCAGCTGCATGCAAATGGCAACGCGGACTTAACCAATTTGGTGTCCAGTTCTGAGAATTCAGGTTGTGAGTTGGGCTCTGTTTCCATGATACCTAAGAGAAACAATACACAGAAACCTCCTTCCCTTTGGAAGTCATGCTGAAAAAGTTTGCCCCAGCGTCTCTCTGTCCTGGTTGCAGTTCACGATGTTGTTGTTATTGTTGTTGAGAGTGCACCATGAAATGGTCAGGGCATGGAGGGTATAGCCCAGCCCAGCCGACCAAATCATGTCATTTCCTGCCCATAAGATAACATAGAAATGGGAGTTAGCTTAACAGTAAACATTCTAGGAACGTAGAGTAATCACCGACCAAGTGTGATCAAAGTTTTAGTTCTTTTTCCTTTCCCCTTAACCCCATTGTGCTATTTTCTATGAAAAAGAGACTCAAAAACTTAGTGTGATCCACTGTCCAGTCACCAATGCCCTAGGGCTATGACCTTGTCTTTGAGTTGGACACTTTCTCATGATGAGAAGGAGAGTAATGGGTTTGCCCAATCCTCCCTTTAGAGTATCTCCATTGGCAACAATAGAAGGAGCTTGTGCACAATATTCTGGATGTATGGATATGCACATAACACAGTGTAAATCGAAAGGTTGAGGGCAATACTGGAATAATCCTCTGTGTGAGGTGGTAGCCAAGCACGGCCCAGATTTCAGTGATGTGCTCAACTGACTGAGGGCTTTACACTGCCTAAATATCCACCAGAAAATTTGTTTAAAGATAGGCAGATTTTACAAGGTGAAACACCAAGCTCACTGTGAAATGTTAAAGCCTGCTCTGCTGCCAGTGGAATTTTTTTGGTGTTATAACTCATCTCCAAAAGGGTCCAGAAAACAAACATGAAACTTTTGATTGGCCCCATCTAATGGCATTTAAATGGTCCTCCACTGTATTTGGTTCAGTTTTTCATCTTTATGAGAGTTCTGGTTTCACATATAAATGGATTTGGGAGTCCCCTCTTGAAAACAAATGTTGGTTCTGAAAATCAAACCCATTTTTGGTCTGGTTCTTACAAACCTGGACAGGAACTACCAATTATCATGTAGTCAATCCTCAGTGCTAATCAAATTTTCTTCAAAAATATGGGTTTACATTCTGGTTCCAGTTCCAGACATAAATAGTATTGGAAACCTAGTTCTGTGTCCAGTTCTTCAATAAAATAAAATCTGGTTTTGTTTCATATTCTGACTCCAAAAATCAGACCTAGTTCAGGTTTGGTCCTGTTCTTAGTATTTGGAATTGGTGGTTCTTATTACTTACCATCCAAAGCAATTACCTGGCCAACATTGGATATTTGCTTAGTATTGTATGTTATGAAAGATATTGAGTGCCCACCAATATTGGGTTGTTCTTTACTTTTATGAAGAACCTTCAGTTCCAGTTCCGAAAATTGTCCTGGTTCCAAAGAAACTACAGTCAGGAACCTGGTCCTGGGTCTGCTTCTTTGTGGTCCCAAAACAAATAAAATAAAATAACCTACTCGGCCCCTTATGAACAAATCAACAACAACTGGCCACCCCTGGTAATAACTACTGTTGGGCGGGTATTTCATTTTGATGATACTAGCCCTCCGGTTCTGATTTTCTGAAAATTATAGAATGAAATGGCATCTAGTTTGGATTTTAAAAATGAAAACAAAGCACAATCAAACAAATAACCTTCTAATACTTGACACAGAGAGATAACCTCCTAAGAACCGGCTGGGGGGTTTGTGTGTTTTGAAATACCCGCCCACCTCTGGTAATAATGTGATAACTAAAAACCATCTTGTGTGCCAATTACGGTACATAATGGTCATTGGTCAGAACATTGTGAGGTTGAGGGACAAAGTTCCTAAGGATCTGGCAGAATCTCTCCTGTGTGCCAATTACGTCTCATAATGGTCATTGGTCATACGTGGCTGTGGCCACCCATAGCTCAACCTGTTCCTCCCAATGACCATCACATGATACCTATAGTTCAGGATGTAGTGGAATGTCATTAATGAAATAGTAATGAGAAGGCCATTTTCTCAAAAGAAGAAAACATGAAAATTGATTATTTCTAAGGCGTATTAAAAAAAGCCAATAAAAAAAAATTCTAAGTTCAAAAAAATCATTAAGAAAAGAAATATATATTAATGTTAGTATCTCAACAAGAGGCTTGAAAATCGAAATGGGAAAAAAGAAAAATAAACACTAAAGGCCCTTCATTTTTCTTTCGGGAAAAAAATTATGCAAGAATCTAAAAACAAAGGAAATGAAGAGAAGTTTCTAGACACACACCAAACCCCACCTCCCCGCTCCCCACCACCCCATTACCCAAAATAGGAACCCGCCACCCAGCCACCCAGCTACACACCCACCCACCCAACGAAAAAAGGGGTGTAGGTTCCCCTTTTCCCGGAGCTTGCCTCATGCGCACGCGTACAGAACGCGGCAGGTCCGACTACCACCCGAAGAAAACGAGGGGAACAAAGGAGAAACAACTCTGGGAACGTGTTAAGGGACAGTCGAGAGAACCATCTACATAGCTGCCCAAAGAAAACGAGGGGAACAAAGGAGAAACAACTCTGGGAACGTTTTTGGGAGACCCATAAGCGACGGTGGGGTGCGGGGGGGGCGGCAGGATCTTTTTTTGCGCGGGGAGGTCTGTCGTCGGGCCCGTCGCAGAACACGCAAGGAGATAGGTACCAGCGACGGCAGGGTCGGGTCCGGTCTGCGTGGAGCGGTCTCTCGCTGGGACCCGCACTGGACCGGACACGCGACGCGATAGGTACCAGCCAGCGAGCGAGGGTGAAGAAGCGCGGCGGCGTTGGGAATAAAGCGCGGCGCTCCTGCCCTCTTCGACTTGCGTTGCGGTACCCTTCGAGCGTAAGGCCCCAAGGAAATTACTACCACAAAGGGAACACAGCCACCACGGGAGGAGCGAGAAGTGAAGGAGGGAAGGGAAGGGAAGGAGAGAAAGGGAAGAGAAGGGAAGAGAAGAGAAAATAAGAGAAGAAGAGAAGAGAAGAGAAGAGAAGAGACGGACGAGAGGGAAGGGGAGGACGGGAAAGCAAGCGGAGAGAGTCACGGCTTCACGGGACATAGAAAGAGGTGGAAGCTCTGGTGGGTGTGATCGCAATCCTGATCGTCTGACAAGAAAGGAGGGCGATAGACGGCGAAGAATAGTAGAGTTCTTCTTAGTGGTGTTTGAGAAGAATTGGCTGTGGTGTGTCTGAAGCGGTTGTTGGGAGTTGTTGTGTTGTTTTAGGCTTTATTTTGGGTTTGGGAATTTTGAGAGATTAGCGACAAGTTTTGTGTGTGTGAGTTTTCTTTTATGTATGTGTCTCCGGGGGTTTGTTTCGTGAAGAGAGTGGAAAAGTTGTGGCTCTCGGTGGGGGTGGGAAGAAGGGAGAAGGGTTTCGAAGTCCTTAAGAAGGGTTATGGATGGATCGGAGGTGGGAGAAAGTGTTGGGCAGTGGAGTTGAGGTTCTTGGAATGTTCTAGAGGAGAGGGAAAGAAGAAGTGCGTGGTCGGTGGAGAGTTTGGTTTCTTGGAATGTTCTAGAGGAGAGAAGGAAGAAGAAGAAGGTGACCAGGTGGCGGGGGAAGAGTTGGAAGGAAGGTAGGAAGGAGGAGCGGTGGATTGTGTCGTCAAGAGGAGAGGGGGAATAGGGTTTGGGGTTATTTGGAGTGTGTGTGGTAGGGTGGGGGGAGAGTGGTGGACGGAGCGAGGATTTTGTGAAAAGGAAGGGAAGGAAGGAAGGAGGGATGAAGCCAGGAGATAGGCGGAAAGACAAGGTGCAGCATCATACAAGTCTGTATAGGTCTGTTTCATCGCCAGGAATTGTTTCAAGCTATGAGAAGGATACGGAGAAGAGGGAGGAGGTAGTGGTGGGAGGATACGGACTTCCACCAATGCATTCTCCTTCGCCAGATGGCATCTCCTCCTCGTCTCCAGCCATGGCGATCAATCATCCTGGATATCAACAACAAGAGAGGGGGCTGATGGGGGTTACAACAACGACAACGATTGCGGGAGGGGGTAGTAAGGGACGGAAGCGACCCGGTCGAAAAACTCGCCAAGCTGTCGATGGCTACGGATCTTCGCCTGATGCTCACGGAACTTCTCCTCCCTATCGAAATGGTTCGTATCTCTCTCTCTCTCTCTCTCTCTCCCTCTTCCCTTTGGCCTTTTCACTTTGCCTGGTTGTGTCTATCCATGTTCTCTCTTGAACTGCCTTGTTTCTTTCTTTATCTACATCTCTTATTCCTTGATCTTGCCCCGGCAAGGTCTTCACACACATGCGGTAATTAGCGAGGGAAGAGACTTGAGGAGACTGACTCTCAAATGAATTGGACTAAGATGGGAGCCAGCAGTGCTGGGTCGTCATGAGAGGATGTCACCAGATAGTAGCCTTTAGAGCATAAATCATTGGTGGCAAAGTCTCCCAGCACAAAGTTCATACAGAACTCTGTGGTGGCAATCATCACATCATAGTATTGTCCGTGGCAATTAGCCACAAAGATCACCAGAGACCCTTTTGATTTTCTGGTGCAATTTGCATCTATCATGAATGAAGGGCAGTAGTAGTAGACATGGGTATGACATGTGTGAGAAGAGGAGATGAATGTTTTTTTCACTATGTAGTGGACCTGAAGATGTTGTGGAGAGTGTTTGAGACATGCTTACCTTTTTTTAAACTTCTGCTTTGTGTTATTTCCTGTAGATAATATGAAGGGAGGCTATAAAATACAAGCAGAGCAAGTGGATAAGGAGGCACCAGTGCGAGGCACAAATAACTATGCTTCCCTTTTGTCAAGCCCCAGTCCTAGTTCTATTCCAAATCCTACTTTTACTACTAAGTATGTTTATGATTTTCATACAGGTTTGCCTGCCACGTCTAGGGCATCTGTTTCACAGCAGAGTTTGTTCACAAATGAGAATAATCATCATGTACAGCTGAATCTTCCTCCTCCTTCTCCTAGTTTTCTTTCCAATTCTGATATCCATAGTGTAAAGATGAATTCTACTACTGTATCAAGTATGTCTCCGAGGTTTGATGGAAGCAGAAGAGAGTCTTTGAATCTTCTAGGGGTCTCCAATTCTCCCAATGATTTTTCTGGTAATGGCTATGTTGATCTGGAAGAACCCACATCTCCTGTAGCCAACTTGATGCCAGGCTTCTTATCAGAATTAGCTTTGAATTCATTGGAGACAAACTCCAGGGCATCAACACCAAAAGATTTAATTGTTGACATGTCTCTTAGCCCACGAATTGATTTAGAGAATGGTCGTTTGCCAAATCCTTCTCTTTCTGTTGGTCCACCAAGGTCCCTATCAGAAGAAGATCCAGTCATCAAGAGTTCTGCAAGGCAACTGCCTGCTATAGGGGTTCTGAAAACAAATGTTAAGTCAGCAAGCAAGACATCAAAGGGCATCCCCAACATCACTCTTTTGAGAAGGAATGGTGTGCCGGCGATGACACCCAGACAATTCCCTTCTGAAAAAGGACTGAAAAAATTACCTCAATCAGGCCTGCCTGATTCACCACCTTTGAGTTTTGTGCGCACTCTGGAAGGTTCAAGTCACTGGAAGGTAGTGTCTGCACTGCCTGTTCAGGAGATATTAGAAACCCCAGCCTCCAGCATTTTGAGTTGGGGAAACAATGTCAATGAAGGACTCTCGGGGAGTGCAAACCGGTTAGGCTTGTCTTTGCCAGGATCTTCTTTTGGGTCTCCTCGAAAATCTGGAATAGATGGTATTCAGCCTGGTAGTGCACCTATGCGTTCTACATCACCAGCAAAACTATATCCTGAACACTGGAGCCCTGAAGAGGTCAACAAGGCCATGGAGGTATGACACATCTCCCATAGATTGTTGGCCTACTTCTACATCAGTTTGATTGTCTAGATGATGAAGGGGCATCGCTCATAAGCTGTGATTGTTGATGAAGTATTTCCTCAACTTGTTTAAGGCAGTGGAGTAGGTCATGGTCTTTGCAAAAGCTTGACAGTGTCATTTCTCCCTGACTCTTTTGTGCAGGAAGGACAACAAGTTTTTTGTGCGAGTCTTCGAGTAAATTCTCATAATCGCAGTGAGGTAAGTTCAGATGTCTGGTTCTCAGTTTCCAGAAGGCTTGGTGTTGCTAATACTGCAGTGAATGCCCATGAGTTGTATATTCCTGTTTGTGCACATTTTTGGGGCAGCTTAAACTGAAGACCAGTCTGCTGTGTCATTGTCTGCTGGCTTTTCAAGGCTTGTCTGACAGTCTTTCTCTATGTGCAGGCATATGTTACCATTGATGGGATACCACTTGACATACTTATTGAAGGATCGTCTGCTCAAAATCGAGCGGTAAGTTTTTGCATTTCCTTAGAATGAGTGCAAGATCTCTAGTATTTTGTTTCTGCTTATGTTACAATTTATGTTTTGTGAGATCAAGAAGTGCCTTTAGCAAGAATGGTTTGACATCATTTTTGCGAGACTCTCTGTATTTGAAATCCTTAAGTGCAGGATTTAGGTCAGCCGGTTGCATAAAGGAAGAACCTAAATCTGAAAAAGTGAAGTTCCACACCTCCCACTGTGTCTGCGGACTTCTTGTCATGTGTCAATGCTGACTATTCCTGTCAACCATACAATGAGATGATATAGTCTGTATAATTCCTTTGTCATCATGACTGATATGAAACATGACAAAAACATCTTGGTTTCTGTGAATGCAGATTGAAGGAGATGTTGTAGCAGTCCTTCTTGACCAGCCATCTGCATGGCCTCGGCTGAAGGGTGGGAATATTAAGCAGATGAGCAATGAGTCTCGTTCCTTAGGGGAGGCTGCTTTGAAGTATACTGAAACTGAGAAGGGGATTGTACATTCATCGAGTGGCCTTGGAGACGATATGTTGAATTGTGACAGCCTTCAAGATCAGCATGCCATGGGATTCAGTTCTATGGTTCATACTGAGAACACCAGAAGAGATCTTGGACGTAATGGGTTTTTTCCCCAGCTGCAACAGAGGAGTAAGGATATTCGCAGTTGGAATCACATACAGAAGGATTCAGGAGGCAAAGGCAGTTCTTATTGGCAAGAGAGTTCTACGATCAAATCATCAGGTTACAGCAGTGGTCAGTTAGATCCACGAGTGGAAGCTGCTCGCAAATCAGTTGTTCGGATTCTTAGGAGACCTTCAAATGAGTCTACTCCTGGAGCAGGGCAATCTCAACAAAATGGTTTTGAGTCCAGAACAGACATTGGGGAAGGATGGACAGGTGGAGGATCAGGAGTTGTTCTAGCTTCTACAGATATGGAGAACAGAGATGCAGCAAGATCCAGTGGTCCTGACATCAGTGGTAAGGTTGCAAAAGGCCTGGCAAACCTTGAGTCACTAGTTGCATCACTGCCTGGCAAAAGACCTTCTGGGAAGGTTGTTGCAATTCTTGAGAAGTCATTTCGGCGGGAGACAGTAGTTGGGTTTTTGGAATTCCCACAGCATGCTGGGAACAAATGTGGTGTGGGGAGGGGTCAGGCCTCTAACCTTGAAGACTCTCCCAAAAAACGGAAGAACTTGGGACTGACAATGCTGGTGCCAGTAGATAATCGGTGGCCGAAAATGATAGTGTTTCCGGCTAGCCTTCCTAATAACTTACGCCAACGGCTAAAGGACAATGATCCAACAGTTTCTAATGAGCTTCTGGCTGCTCGAGTGGATGGATGGCGGACAGATAGTTACTTTCCAGTTGCAGTCATTAAGCAGACCTTGGGCCAAGGTGGGGAGTTAGACGCCCAACAGAAAGCAATACTGCATGAACATGCAATAAGTAGTGGAAATTTCTCTACTGCTGCACTGGCATGCCTTCCAAAGGTGCCATGGAAAGTACCTGTCTCGGAGATGAAGAGAAGAAAAAACTTGCTTCATCTTCGAATCTTTTCAGTTGATCACTCAACAGCACAAGGTTGTGCTCATGCACTATCAATTGAATCCTTCCCTGATGGTGCAGTTAGAGTTGGCATCCATGTTACTGATGTTTCATACTTTGTTCAACCTCAAACTGCACTTGACCAGGAAGTTCAAACCAGGTCAACAAGTGTCTCCTTTATTCAGCATATGCTGCCCATGCTACCTCGTCTTTTATGTGAAGATCTCTGTTCCCTCAACCCAGCTGTTGATAGGTTGGCCTTCTCTGTCATGTGGGACATGAATTCTGTGGGTGACATCACTAATGAGTGGATTGGACGCACAGTTGTCCGTTCATGTGCCAAGCTCACATATGGACATGTGCAAAGTATGATGGAGGAGGCCTGTCATGACTCAGAGGGCATTGAGCCCTGTGAAGATATTTTGGGTTTTGAGACAGGGCTACCGGAGGTTTATGGAGGTCACAAGTGGACAGATTTAGTGAAGGACATACGTTCTCTGCATAAAATTGCACAGAATAGGAGAGCCAGTCGTTTTCAGGGAGGGGCTCTGAAGCTAGAACACATGAAACTTGTGTTTACGCTAGAGGAAGATGGTACTCCTTATGAAAGCACAATGTACAATACCAGGGATTCTGATCTTGTTGTAAAGGAATTCCTGCTCCTAGCCAATATGACTGTGGCTCGTGTTATCTCGAATGCTTTCCCTGATAGTGCACTGCTTCGGCGACATCCTGAACCAAGCCTCCGCAAGCTCAAGGAGTTTGAAGACTTCTGCAGTAAGATTGGTTTTGATCTGGATTCGACTTCAGCAGGAACCTTGCATACCTCATTGATGAAGATGCAAGAAAGTGTCAAGCATGATCCGGTCTTGTACAGCATTCTGATGCAGTATGCCTCAAAGCCAATGCAGTCAGCAAAATATTTTTGTTCTGGGGAGTTTAAAGACAAAGAGGACTGGGCTCATTATGCTCATGCAATCCCCCTTTACACTCATTTCACCTCACCATTGCAGCGGTACCCAGATATAATTGTACATCGCACACTAGCAGCAGCACTTGAAGCTGAAGAGGCATCAAGCAGCAGGGAGGCATTCATGCCATCAGTCAATGGTAATCAAGCAGTAGGAGTTCCAAGTGCTGAGGAGAGCAAGTCAGGAGTGTTCACCAATATGTTGTCAGAAAAGGGAGCAAAGAGCATGCCAGTTAGCAGACAGGCACTGGCATTTGCAGCAATGAAGCACAAACTTCCTGGAAGTTCAGAGCTTACGACACTTGCTGCACGATGCAATGAGAGGAGAGTGGCAAGTCGAAGTGTGAAAGAAGCAAGTATTAAGCTCAACATCTGGACATTGTTGAAGAAGAACAAACAGGTATGCTGGCTCTGCCTTAAATCCTTCTGCTCCTCTGAGATTGGAATTTCTTACTTATCTTTCCTCTTGGTGTTGTCTGTTCTTATGTTGGTTCCATGTTTTGTTTTGCAGGGCCTGCTGTCTGATGCACGGGTGCTAGCATTAGGCCCAAAGTTCATGTCTCTATATATCTGCAAGTTCGCTGTACGTCATGGTCCCATACTCTTCCCAACATTTTTAATAGCTTGTTGATGTTTTGATAGATCATAGGCATTTCTTTATGTGCAAATATCTGATGTGTGTGACCTATGTCATTGTAAGATTGGTTCCTTCAAACTTTGTCCTTCTGTTTAATCGTCTCTAACTAGGGGTGTAAACCTCTGCAGATGGAGCGGCGCATTTACTATGAGGACATTGAAGGGGTGACAGCTGAATGGTTTGAAGCAACAGGGACACTTGTCCTTGATATCTCTTCCTCTAAGAACATTCCACAAAGACGGGCCAACCAAAGTAGAAATGGAAGGCCACAGAGGACTGTTGCAGACATAGCTACGCTTGTGAACCCAACTGATAGTTCAAGCTCCAGCCCAGAGCAAGAGAGTTATGAAGATATAATCCGGGAGGTGGAGGAGAGGCTGGCTGGAAGGGTTTTCACAGATGGTGCAGCAGAAATTCCTGGATGCACAGACCACCTGGCAAGTGATGCAGTAGTTGAACCAACGGTCTTTCCTTTGACTCTACGCCAATTCTCAAGTGTGCCTGTCTCCTTGCATGCAATTGGGGGTGACAACCGAGCTTTAGACTTTGCAGCTCGTCTCTATGTCAGCTCCTACACATCATCAGGCTAGCAAAGCCTCCTTTCAACATACCCTGCCAATCCCTGCCTTTTTCTTTCCTGGTCCATTCTGAAATTCATTGTCAAATGCTTTTCCCCTTGCCCTAAACCTGCTCATAGCATAGCTGTAAGAGCTGAACAAGTCTGCAAACCTTAACCTCAACGTACATGGTCTCACTGCACATTTAATCCACTGCCCAGATATTCCTAGGTGTTCTTCATTTGGTGACTAACTTGTCATGATCATCTTTTTTTTTTAGTTCCCCCTTGTCTCTTTCCAGTTCTTCACCCATTCCCTCTGAATCCTCCTCTATCTTCTGGAATTATAACTCTTAGCTGCTAGTTTCACTAGAGATTCCAACACTGACAGATCCTTCCCCAAGTTCTTAGGTGTTTTTTCCTCTGAAAACTTGGTGAAAAGCTCTTTGTCTATTTTCCTCTTCTATGCTGGGTCTCCGTTTTTGTCATGGAGAAGTAACAGCCTAGCATGACCCACTAACATCCCCTGAATTTCCCAGAGCATGAACTCTTTTCTAACTCTGTAGCCAAGGATTGTAAAGTAGACACATAGAGATGTCCAGCATCAGATCCTGTTCTCAGTCAGTGTGTTTCTGCATTACCATTGACATGGGGCTTCGGTTTTATCCGGCTTCATCCTTCAAAGATAGACAACCCCTTACTCTCATTCTATTTCTGTTATCCTTACTCATGCGGGATGTGTTCTTGTCCCCCAAGGATGCATCAGCTATAGTACCTTTCCAGTTTTGTCCTCAGTTTACTTGTCGATTGCAGGGGGTTCTTTGGGCATCTTAGGCTGTTAACACTGCTCTCCCTTCATCTTACCCAACAATCTGCTAAATCTGTCTGCAGTTCTGTTGAATGTAGTTCTATCTCTTACATCTCTCTGGTTGTATACCAGTACAGCTGATTAGTGTAGGAATATACCAACTTGGTGCTAATGGAAAAGGGGATGCAGGCATCTGCTGTCTCTGCTCAGTAGTCAGATTCTGTTGTTTTTGTGTAGAGTAGCAACGGCATTTGGACACAGATAGCAACAAGAGACAGCCCCTTTTTTTGTGGCTGTCCTTGGTTTGGGCTTTAGTGTCCATTCTTCTTTCTCAGAGAGTTGAAGAAAAATTGCAGAGGAGACCCTACTTTTTACTGGGCTCTCTTTCAAAAAGGAAGTGTGGGGAACTGATTAATGTGCAGCTCTGGAGTAGCAGTCTCATGAAGCTGGCTGGGGTATGGGGTGGATCCCTGTTGTCATGTAGTGGAATTTTGCAGGAAGATCTCTAGATCGATATATGTGAACTCTTATATGTTCTCTGGAAATGTCTGCTTTACATGTATAAAATTCTACTTGAGCCAATAAAGGATGTGTTAATGATGTGTGGCTTTTGGTTTTTGCTCATATGGGACATGATGTCACATCTCCAATTAGTTCATATATTGTGAAATCTCAAAACTTTAGCAAAAGTTGCACGAGCAGATTGAGATGAATTTCCAGGAACGATTTGAGTTTCTTGAGGGTGCCAAACTGTCCATGAGCTTTTAGTGTGTTGAAAGTGATTGAGCAACCTATGTTAGCTAGTGTGTGTTTTCAATGCTTTAAAGCTTTGTGAGGTTGCTGAAGTTGGTGGCAAAGGGCAATGAAGGTTACAATATCAGCACAAGCATTCTATCTTTAAGCATGAAGGTTTGCTTTACACCTTGGACACACACTAGAGGCACAATGCGGAACTTGGCAATTAGTGAGATGAGGTAGACAAAAACAACATATGGAGAAATGAAGTGTAGGCAATGATGGTGTTTTAGTCTTTGAGATGAGAGAGAGAGAGATGATCTTTTTATCATCCTAGGAAATAGACTAGCTGCTTGCACATGTCATGTCATGAGCCATTTGTTGGTAGTATGCATGTTAGTCTTCTAAGTGCAATTTATGGTCAAGATTGAAAGAGAAGCCTCTTCTGGCAAAGTTTGATGTTTGCTCTTGGGGTCAAGAACTATTACCTCCAAGGAGTTGAAAAGAACTCAGCTTCATTGTGTGCTTGGCTATTACAGGCTCTGAATTTCATGGACAGACTTATTGGAATTGGATTAGGTTGATCCTCTTTGTTGGCAGTTTTGTGGATTAAGGGTGGGCTTCGTGAAAACATGGGTTTGAAGTAGTGCACCTCTAAGCTTAACATGGTTATTCTCAATTGCACATTTGTGGTCCATGTGAAAGTTTGCATCAATTACAGCTCTAAATGGTCCTTGTTTTGAAAATAAGTAATGTACATGGAACAAAGCCAATCTATGTAAAGGTTCTCCAATTGGTCATCAATCACATTTGAATTGTCTATTGTATCACAATAGTTTGTTGAAAGAAAAAAGATGACTTGTATGCAAGTCAATTGAATCGATACCTGACTAATGAACAAATAATAAGAGGTTAATGATGTTAGTTGTCAAATACTTTGACCTCACACAAACCATTAACAAAAGAACATGTTCAATTGATCAAATAAATGAGGCGTAAGTTATTTTAAGGTCTTGGATTTGATATTGAAAATGATCTTACTTCGAGATGAATGATCAAATGTCAAATCTTTGTGTGATATGTAGAACTATGATATCATATATGCTTGTGTGCATGTATGGAGTCAAGTTTCCATGTTCAGACTTGGAAGGTATGAACTCAAATTAATTTCCTTTAACGATTTTGATATGTGATATGTTGGACTTGCTCGTGATTTGAAAATGTGCCATGTTTGTTGAGCTAGTTGGTTTGGTCATGCTCCATCCTAAATAAGAATAGGCAACACATAAGGAAGCAAACTTGAAGGTTAAATGATAGGAAGGCTACAAAATGTTCATGATGGTCCAAACATTATATCACAAAGAATGAAAGAGTTTGGTACATGCACAAGAGTTTGGTTCCTTGAATGTGTGTAGGTATCAAATACATGGCAATACTTTCCTTTTAGTATCATAGTTTCTAAGGTCATATGTTTGATGAGTGGACAGAAGCATCATCTTGAGAATGAAAGAGATGATTTTGATGAGATGTGAAAATTATGAATACATTAGGAGATCAACTTCATTGTTAGCTATATTTTCATGTAGTTCATTTACTTTAAAACAATCTCTTTGGGTCCTTGCTCCCTTCACTAGCTTAAATACCAAATACCCAATTAATTGAAGCAAATATTACAATTATCTTCTAAATCACATCAACCTACAAGCTCATAATACTTCATCTTCTAAAAACACCAACTTAACAATTTACTCTTATTCTCACCATTGTTTCTTAAGACAATGCACATTAAACATTTTTGGGTATTTGTATTTGGTTTATCTATTCTAGAGTGCCCATGGATTGATTACAAAATGGAAGCCACAACTAAGAAAAAAAAAATTGTAATGGGATTCACAAAACTTGTACCTTATATAATCATCAATTGAGAAAAAACTATATTTGTAAGTCAAGATCTTAAACACATGAAACCTCTTATTAACTTTAGTAAATTTTTCATAATATCCATTAGGGAATATAAAAAAATTACCACCCAAAAGCCAACAAGTTGATCATTTTGTCACTTGCACATTAAATTTTTCACTCAAAGGCTTTATAACACACTAGTACAAATCATTTTGAACACAAAGAAAATATCATAGACCCAACAAAAAAAACATATTTGTCATGCTTGGAAATTTTTAAAGATTCAATCTAGATGTACACCTTTTAGTTGACAACCTTTTTTTGTTGGTTACATATGGCCAAAAAGAAATATTAAAAAATAAAAGTGTTAAAATCAATTTTTTTTGAGATTTTCAATAGCCAAAATTTGACCTATTTTTGAAAAAAGCCAAATTTCTATATATTGTTCAAATATGTAGCAAAAAATATACAACGATGAACTTTTTCTTTCATATTTAACATGTAACCCAATTTGGCTACATTAAACAAATTGACCCAGAAAACATTGCTAGTGCATTGTTTATGATTAGATTGGAGCCAATACACCTAGCAAAAGTTGTACATAAGTGTTATATATCAATGTCATAATTTTCTCCACAAAATGGTGTATTTAATACAACAATTTCATGCAAGGAATATGTATGTGTTGTCTTGGGCAAAATGCCCAATTCATATTATACAATTAGAATACATGTTCCACAAAATTCGCATGTGTTCCACCTTATGGAATTATCATGTTATTTTTTAGGCTTAAGGATATTTCCCATTCAAAACAAAATTTATTGTTACTTTAAAATTGTCATACATAATATCCTCCATCCAAAAAATTGTAGAAATTTGCAATGAACAATATTTTTGTTCAACCCTAAAGAATCGATGCCCCTCTCAATTATACTACAATGACTCAATCTAACAATCGTTTTCCATTCAGCTCCATACAAAATTTGCATGGAAGTATTGTAAGTGCATCCCACACTTACACTACACATACACAAAGAGAAATTTATCAAGTAGTAGTTTCATTGTAGGAAAAACATGTACAAAATTATAGTTCTACATAGCTTAATGGCTAAAAAAAAAAACCCCTCAAAAGTCCTTGATTACTTATACCATTGCTACAATAGTTACAACCTTGAAGAAACTTTGACCAATTGTAACTAGCTTGACAATAGATGTTGGCTTGCCAAAAATCAATTTGCAATTATTTGACTTGTTGTGAGTAAGGTTACAAAATTTGCCTAACTATACTTCTTCTGAATACACTTAAATAATTTCATTACCTAACAAGCCTCCTAGGAATACACTGGAAAAGAATTAGCAAAAACATAAACCTCAAGAGATCAATGATGATCCATGTTATAATGGATAAAATCGGAGGAGATACCATACTTACTACTAAGATTTGGCATTAATTACTTCAATATCAGAGCGGTTGAGAAATTTGAAATTTATGGTAGTAATGTCAAAATTTTATTAAAATAAAATTTATTCAATGTAATAAAATGAGCAAAATTTATGAGTTTAAGGCTGAAAGAAGGAACACTGCTGGTAGCAGGATGCAAAATTATCCCATGGATTTCATCATCACAGAAACTGTTTTCATCTCTTCTCCATTCATTTTCAAATTTTTTGGGAGATTTTTGTCATTTTTAAAAGAAAAGATATTTGAAAGCATTCAGTTTCATTTTGTTATTTTTGGAGATTTTTGAACCCATTCATTTTCATTTCTTTTTTTTGGAGATTTTTGAACCCATTCATTTTCATCTTTTTTTTTTGGAGATTTTTGAACCCATTCATTTTCATCTTTTTTTTTTTGAGATTTTTGAACCCATTCATTTTCATCTTTTTTTTTGGAGATTTTTGAACCCATTCATTTTCATCTTTTTGTTTTGGAGATTTTTGAACCCTTTCATTTTCATCTTTTTTTTTTGGAGATTTTTGAACCCTTTCATTTTCATCTTTTTTTTATTGAGATTTTTGAACCCTTTCATTTTCATCTTTTTTTTATAGATTTTTGAACCCATTCATTTTCATCTTTTGTTTTTTTTGAGATTTTTGAACCCATTCATTTTCATCCTTTTTTTTGAGATTTTAAAACTGGGCAGACCCATCTTATAACCACCTGACGATCATTTTATGCTTGGGAAGTCCCATCTGGGAAGAAGGTAGCGATCCACCCTAAACCCTAAACCCTATCTTTCTCTCGGCAGTGGTTCTTCAAGGGTCGATCATGAGCGTGTGGAACGTTTTGAATCCTTGAATCCTCACAAGAACTTCTTTCTTTACATGACGTTGGAGCATCTGAGGTAGTCCTCGAGCATTGACTAGAAGTAGAAAGAATTTTGTCTCCTCGAATTTGGGTCTTGGAATTTGTGGTCATGTATAGGAGGAGGACGTGGTGGTGAGTGAGATTTGTTGGGTGAACTGATTCTGCAGAGAGGGAAAGAATGACAATAGTTGTGGCGGTAGCACCTTCTTTGTGTGTTTCTTCTCAGCTCCTCACTGCTGCAATAACAAAACGAAAACTCAGTTCTGGACCATTTTTCGCAAGCTATTCATCTGCTCATCATTTGCCTGGTGTTGCAAGCGTGATTTGCTCCTCGAACCCCTTCCAACTTGCCTCCTCCTCGGGTTTGCTCTTCTTGTTCTTGTTCTGTTTTTATTTGTCTCTTGCAAACTTCTCATAGTAAATTTGATCCGTTAGTCGAAGCTTCGGTGAAGAAGGTAAAGGGATGCTTGTAACAACTCCTAGACAATTTCAAAAGACAACAATAAAGAGGGGGAAACATCGTGTTGGTATGTGCAGGGGTGTTCAGTCTTGGAGTGCCAGAATTGGCAGTGATGGCAGGGGGAGTAGAGACCCTTAGTTTTAGTCCCAGGAAATTGCCAGAGATTGGAAAGGGTTTTGGAAAAACTGTGAAGAGCTTCTCACAGGTAAAGAACCCTCTCCCCCCCCCCCAAGGTTTACTACTGTGTAAGCTGTTTGAAGCCTTGTAAGACCATTGAACTCTTGAACTTTTGTTGCATTTGTACTTAGTGTGGATTGTTACAGCAGCAGGATGTATATGATGGCATAGAATCAGTGTTGTTGGGGATTTTTTTGGGATGCTTTCTGTGGTGACCAACTCTTGCATTATATGGATTTAAAAAAACTCCAGATGATATTGCAAAGATTTTCTCCGAAAAGAAAGATATGATCTATGAAGACTACTGTTCTACTATGGATGAGGGAGATGGTGATTGGAGAGGTTGCTGAGCTTGGGGTTATGGATGGGGTGGTGGTGAATTAGGTTTGGAGTTCTTCATCTAAGCGTCAAAGAGACTTAGAAAATATTGAACAATCTCTTCCAGATTTTGCAGAGCTAAGCAAAGGTAATGGATATTTGATTAGGGTTAGAGCAATGAGCTTCTGGTTTCACATGATCTTTGTCATAGGAAATTTGGGATTTTGCTTCTGCACACTCTATGTAAGAGAGAGAGAGAGGCTTCCTTTTTGCTCATCATCCATGGTTACCTGCAAATTGTTAGTTTCTTAGGCATGAGAGGGGGATACTGAGCAAACCCTAATCCTTCTGATACGTTGTTGCCCTTGACATTTGCAGATGATTTACAGCAATTTCTGGACCTTGAACTTGAGAGTTCATATGACTTTGAAGAAGGTAAGTACAGAATTATTCCTACTCATTTGTCCATTGTGTTATATGCAACTCTATATCCAACAAATTATATTCCAACATCAGAACTTTCTGTGCCGACACTTCTCTTTTGACTGCTAGCCAACATCATGACTTAGTCTTCCCATATCACATTTCTAGAAATGCATCAGAAACTCAGGATGCAGATTTTTGTATGACCCATTTGTGCAAAATTTTGGTTGGATTAGTGAAACTCTTGAGATCTAGAGACAAGCTTTGCCAGTGTGGAAGGGGCAGTTAGGGCTCTTGGGGAATTAATGGATTTTGGCAACTGTTTTGACCTATTGCAATTTGCAGCTCGGCACTATGAGATAATGTTTTTGGTTCATGAGGACAACCTCAATGATGTCACAGCTGTTGTGAAGAAACTTGAAGGTAAACTTGACCATCATGTTTCCCTTGTTTTTATGAGGCAAGGGCATCCGAGTTGTGGATCCTTTCTCTTTACCGAAAAAGTTCTTGACTTCCACCTGCACCCAAGAACTTGTAATCAAGTCAATTGCAGCAATGTTGATAGTATTAGTGTAAATTGGCTGACCCTGGGGTGTTGGGGTTCTTGCTGCAGATTTTATTGCAGAAAAGAAAGGTAAAGTGTGGAGGCTGAATGATTGGGGTCTAAGAAGGCTTGCATACAAAATCAAGAAAGCAAGCAAAGCCAACTATCTGCTCATGAATATAGAAATTAGCTCTCAAGCTATCAATGAGCTAAACACATTGCTAGAGAAAGACGAGCGGGTGATTCGACACATGTGTATTACTCAAAAGGAAGCCATCACTGCTGCCAGTGAACCTCCTCCGGACTACTTCCCTGAAGAATCTGAGGCTGGTGATGATGATGACTATGATTCAGAGGATGAAGAAGAGGAGGAAGAAAGGGAAGAGGAAGAGGAGGGGGCAAGTTTTGCTGCAAGAACAACAGCCTAGTTGAACCTTCAAATGATCCTCTTGCTCTGACTAGACTTAAGTAGAAACAGGTGGCACTTTGGTTGGGATTCAGTTTCTCATGTATGGTTTTACAGTTACATGAGGTAAGTCAAGCATACCTCAGTGCTGGCATATCTTCCTTACTCAGATTTTGGTAGAACAGATCTTTGGGTTCAATAGTTGGAAGGGCTCCAACATTCCAGGAAGAGAAACATCTTGAAGATCTTTCATGAGAAAAAAAAAGGAACCATCTGAAACTGCAGGTATTGAGTGGACTTCTATTGCCTCCTGATCTGATTCTAATAAAACCAGCTCTTTAAGGTAAAAGCTGCCCTTATTGCTGCTTGTTGTTGACATGCCCACAGTCATGAAGATGGTGTCTGGCATTTGTTAGGTTGCATAGACTGCAAAGTTTTGTTCATTGAAACTAACATTGCAGCCTGGGATATCTGGGGATTTGCATCAATTGTGAGCAGTGGGTGTCCTAAATAGAACTAGAGGGAACTCATGCAGAGTGGGTTTCCAGAGTTGCAAAAGGAGTTTTTGATCTGAGGATGGCTCAAGGTACCAAGGCCTTCTCCACATGTTTCTAAGGGAACAATTTTTGCCTGTTGTAAATTGGGAAACTGTGGAAGTATGATCTGTAATGTAGAAGGCTTTTTCTTCTTCAGTTTCTTAGCTGTGGATGACCAGTTTGCTTGCTTGATCGCTTGCCATCTTCTCTTCTCATGTACTCTTAGGGCCTTTATTTGATTCGGAGATGTGAATGGTACAACTGGAAGGAAATACAGATGGTGATATTCTCCTCAAGATGGAATCAGAAGTGATGCAAATTGGTGTGGATTGCTCACCTTTCATGATTCCTGAAAAAGAGCTTTGGATTAATCCAATTTTATTTAGTGTCAATTCAAAAATTCTAGAATCTACTTCCTTTAAAACATTGACAAATTATAGTTTCACTTGCATTAATTCATAGTTTCATTATTTATACTTATAATACATAGTAGAAAATAACAAAGTAATAAATTAGATAAATTATTATTCATAAACACCTACAATTTTGGAGAATGTAATGTAATAAAATCATTTAACATTTAGTTGTCTAAAGGTGAACATATTATTATTTGTAATGTAGAAAAATAAATTGGAAATGTCAATTAATTTTCAAATTTTATTTTTGTGATCATTCTAATTTTCTTTAAATTTATGATCCTTTAAATTTTAATTTATTTAACAATTATTTCTATAAATTTAAATATTGTAATCAGAAATAAAAATTTATGAACAGTACTCTAATAGTTAAATTCATCTTCAAATTAAAATTCTATGATCATTTAGTTTTCGCTTGGATGAGAAGGAGGTAAGAATAATAGTAAAAAAAGGTGGAGGTTTATAATCAATTTATTAATTATTTTTATACATATAAAATTTATAGTCATTTAAATAAAGATGGAATATCTTCTAAAAATCAAATTTTAAGCTTTGCACTGAAAAGAAAGATTTCAACAGGTATGTGAGAAAGAAGTAAAAATAATGATAAAAGAGGTGAAGAGTTTGAAGCATAACTTAAAAAATCTATCTATGAAGGAAGGTAGTTTGTTTTGTTTTGTAGTTATGAGATCCATCAAACTGGGATGCTTCAAATAGTGTTTTTGGTGTCTTTGGAAAGCTCTC
>Ga0116228_10000932_pt1 | contig 23616 bp, 15 predicted proteins | sample S1TSphfallax_2_FD_89694 | JGI IMG/M metagenome (GOLD analysis project Ga0116228, IMG submission 89694) | Host-associated microbial communities from peat moss isolated from Minnesota, USA - S1T2_Fc - Sphagnum fallax MG | ecosystem: Host-associated > Plants > Peat moss > Unclassified | place...
AAATCGGCTTCGGCTTGCGGGTGTTCTTGCAGGAGGTTTTCGCGGCTCCAGCTTTGCGCGGGTTCGTGGATGGTAACGTCGTGGCCGGCGACGACGAGGGCGCGCATGACGCCGCGCAGGAAATGGGCGTTGCCGTGATTCCAGCAGGAGATCAGGGAATGAGTGAAATAGACGATTTTCACGGTTGAAGGCCGCGAGTTAAGGAAGAAGGGAAGCAGTTACTTTTTTGAAAAAAAGTAACCAAAAAACTTTTGTTTATTGCGGGCGTTGGCGCGGATGGTGCCAGGGCCCGCAGGAGCGAAAGTTTTTTTGCTTCTTTTTTTTCAAAAAAAGAAGCGCTTGCTTGCCTTACCCTGCTCATGCCGCGGACGCGCGGGCGGCGGGCGCGAGCAAGGCGCGGTATTCGTTCCACATCGCGGCGGCGCAGCGTTTTTGGGTGTAGCGGGCGGCGCGGGTCTGGGATTTGAAGCCCCAATGGCGACAGAGTTTTGGGCTGACATGGAGGTCGCGCAGGGTTGTCGCCCAGAGGTTCGGGGCTTTGGGCGGGAGGAAGATGGCGGCGTCCGACCAGAGTTCGCGGAAGCTGGGGATGTCGGCGAGGACGAGGGGCAGGCCGGACTGGGCGGCTTCGAGGACGGCGAGGCCGAAGGGTTCGTAGAGCGCGGGGGCGGCGAAGATGCGGGCGTTCGCGATGGCGGCCTGCATGGCGGGGGCGGAGAGGGGGCCCAGACGTTTCACCGCGCGCAGGGTGATGCTGGCGCCGTTGGGGCCTTCCAGGGGACCGGCGGCCTGGATGGGGATGTCGAGTTTCGCCGCGGCCTGGTCGAGGAGGGCGATGTTCTTGGCTGCGTCCCAGAGGCGGCCGGCGGCGAGAATGCCGGCGGGGGTTTCGGGGCGGCGGGCCGGCCAGGCGGGGTCGCGGCCGTTATGGACGGTGCGGATGGGGCAGCCGGTGGCGTAGATTTCGCGGGCGGCGTCGGCCAGGGCGGTGGTGGGGGCGATGATGGCGTCGGCGGCGGCGAGGCCGGCGGCGAGGGCCTCCATGCGCCAGCAAAAATCCGGCGGCGGCGGGGCGTCGCCGCGGACGGCGCGCCACCAGGTGCCGACGCAGGAATGCAGGACGGCGAGCACCGGGGCGGGAAAACGGGCGGGCGCCGCGAGGGCGGGGGTGTGGAGCTGGACGAGGCAGACGCCGAGGCGGCGGGCGAGGGCGGCGAGGTTGTGCGAGGCGGCGGCGAGGGTTTCGGCGGACGGGGCGGTCCAGTCGAGCGGCAGGCCGGTGATGTGGATGGTGGCGCCGGCGGCTTCGGCTTCGCGGATCTGCTCTGGCGTCGGGGCGGGGCCGAGGATGGCGATGTCGACCTGGGCGTGGCGGCGCGCAATCTCGCCGGCGAGGTCGAGCGTGTAGACCCAGACGCCGCCGACGGCGTCGGTCGTGAGCAGGATGCGGCGCGGGTCGCGGCTCATCGCTGCTCCAGCGCGGCGAGCGGCAGCGGCTGGCCTTCCTGGATGTCGCTGAAGGAGTCGAACTGGGCGAGGTAGTGGTCGAGGGCGCGTTCCCAGGCGTGATCGTCCGGCGCGCCGAAGAGGCGGCGGTATTCCGGGGCGCTGGGATAGGGGAAGAGCGGCACGGGGTCGTTGGCCCAGATGCCGTTGCGGTCCATCTCGGCGCGCCAGGCGGCGACGAGGGGCATTTCGTTGGCCTCGGCGCGGATCAGGTTGGCCTGGACGAAGGGGACGGAGCGGCGGGCGTGGAAGAGCAGGGCGCTGAGCTGGTCGGTGTCGAGCTTGCACTTCTTGGCGAGCAAGGCGCGGCCTTCGACGGTGAGGCTTTCGACGCCGGCCTCGATCGAGACGCAGCCGGCGGCGCCGAGCAGGTCGAGCATGTCCGGCTTCCAGAGGTCGATGCGGGTCTGGATGCCGAATTTGATCTTGCGGTCGCGCAGGGCCTCCAGCAGGTCCGGGCGGGGGAGGAAGATTTCGTCGATGAAGTAGATGTAGGCGACGCCCTGGGCGATCAGGCCGTCGATCTCGGCGAGCAGGATCGGGAGGTCGCGTTTGCGGTAGCGGTCGCGGAAATCGATTTTGGCGCAGAAGGTGCAGGCGTAGGGGCAGCCGCGGGAGGCTTCGACCTCGGCGCCGGGGCCGGCGGGTTCGGTGTCGAAGCGGTGGTGGTGGTGGGTGTGGCGGGTTACCCAGTCTTGCGGCCAGCGCAGCGCCGGGGTGTCGGTGAATTTGGTGGCGGCGGGGTCGCCGATGATTTGCAGTTGGCCGTCGGCGTCTAGGAAGGCGGTGCCTGGGATGTCGCGGCGGGCGGGGGCGTCGGCGAGGGCGGCGATGATTTCCTCGCATTCGCCGCGGATGACGATGTCCACGCCGAGTTTGCGCAGCACCGGGGCGGGGGTGGCGGAGCCGTGCGGGCCGACGGCGATGGTGAGGCCGGCAGCGGGGCCGAGGGCGGCCAGCATTTCCCGGGGGACGCGCAATTCAGGCGGAGCGCAGCGCCAGAACAGGTAGGTGGGCGCGGTGGTCACCACCGTCATGTCCGGGGCGAAGGCGCCGACCAGGGCGGCGATGGCTTCGCTGTTGAGATGCTGGATCTGGCCGTCGAGCATCAGGGTCTGGTGGCCGGCGCGATCCAACCGGGCTTTGGCGTAGCCGAGCTCGAGCGGCAAATGCGGGGCGCGGCAGCCGAAATAGATGCTGTTGCGGTAGTCCCAGAGCGGGTTGATGAGGGCGATTTTCATGCGGTCACCTTGCGGGCGGACTCGCCGGGCAGGGCGACGTTGTGGCGGGCGGCGATTTCGCGCAGCAGCAGCAGCGTGCCCTCGCGCCAGGGTTTCGGCTTGGGCAGGCGAAGCGCGCTGCGGGCGCGGCGGTTGTCCGCCACGAAATAGCGCTGGTCGTGCGGGCGCCAGTCGGCGAAGCCGTAGTCGATCGGCCGGCCGAGAGCGGATTCCAGGTGGCTGAGGAGCTGGACCAGGCTGACGGCGTTGGCGGGGCCGCCGCCGAGGTTGAAGGCGCGGCCCGCGACCTCGCCGATGCGCTGCCAGGCGGCGGCGTAGGCGCCGATGGCGTCGCTGACGAACAGGATGTCGCGGACCTGCCGGCCGTCCCCGAACAGGGTGATGGGTTTTTCCTGCACCGCTTGCAGCATGAAATGGGCGACCCAGCCCTGGTCCTCGGTGCCCAGCTGGCGGGGGCCGTAGATGCAGCTCATGCGCAGTACGCAGGTGGGCATGCCGAAGCTGTGGGCGTAGTCGAGGACGTATTGGTCGGCGGCACCCTTGGAGCAGCCATAGGGGGTGGCGAAGGAGAGCTGAAAATCCTCGTTGAGGCCGTCGGCGCGGAGCTGGGCGTCGCGGGGCGCCCAGGCATCGTCGTGCAGGTCGAGGCCGACCTGGTCGAGATTGCCGTAGACCTTGTTGGTGCTGGCGAAGATGAGGGGCGTTTTGGCGCCGCGGCGGCGCAGGGATTCCAGCAGGTTGAAGGTGCCCTGGATGTTGGTCTGCAGGTCGTCTTCCGGATCCTCGAAACTGGTGGTGACGGCGACCTGGGCGGCGAGGTGGAAGGTGGCGGCGAGGTTTTCGGTGGCCTGGTCGAGGGCGGCGCGGTCGCGCACGTCGCCCAGGGTGAAGGCGATGCGCTTGGGGTGGCGGCGGCGCAGCCATGCGAGGTTCTGTTCGACCCCGGGACGCGCGAGGGCGTCGAAGAGCAGGACGTGCTCGCCTTCGGCGGCGAGGCGGTCGGCGAGGTTGGCGCCGATGAACCCGGCGCCGCCGGTGATGAGGACGGGTTTGACCGTGGTGACGGCGGGCGCGGCGAGGGTGGCGGCGGAAATGGCGCGGACGGCTTCGGCGCCGCCCTCGCGCAGCAGGCGGCCCAGGAGTTTCGGGCGGCCGTCGGCGCGGTCGGCGCCGAAATGATAGTGGCGTTCGTCGAAATGCGCGCCTTCCTGCACGACGATTTCGGGGGCGAGGTCGCGCAGGGCGTACCAGTAGACGCGGTCGACCGGGGCGGCGGCGGCTTCGGTGAAGGCTTCGAGCTGGCGGGCGGGATCCTGGCGCCAGGTGGCGTAGCCGGTTTCGGTGACCCAGAGCTCGGCATTGGGGTTGAAGGGGGCGATGGTGGCGCGGATGTCCGCCGCGATGTTGGGCCAGCCGCGCCAGATGCCGGCGTGTTTGGATTCCCAGGTGTCGGGGAAGCCGTGGATGCCGATGGCGTCGACGACGCCGAGCACGCCGCGTTCGCCCATCAGGCGGAGCCAGTTGAGGTCGGTGGGGCAGCAGGCCGGCAGGACGACGAACTTGCCGCGCTGCTGCGCCCAGTAGGCGGCGGCGCCGAGCATTTCGGAGAATTTCAGCCAGTCGCGGTCGAGCCGCCAGTCCCAATCCAGGAGGTTGTTGGGCTCGTTCCAGAGCTCGACGGCGGCGAAGTTCGCGCCGTGGCGGTCGATGACGAGGTCGACGAAGTCGGCGAAGGATTTGAGGTCGCGCGGCGGGCCGGAGGTGCGTTGGTTCTCGGCGAGGTCAGGCGGGGTGTAGTGCAGGCAGGGCAGCAGGTCGAAGCGGCTTCCCAGCATGTCCAGCAGCCAGTCATACCAGGCCGCGCCGCCGGGGGCGCGGTAGTCGGCCCAGGAGAGATGGGTGCGCAGGTGGCGGATGTTCATGGCTTCGAGGGCGTCGGCGGCGGCGCTGGCGAGCTGGCACTCGCCGAGGCGGAACCATTGGACGAAGCCGAGGGTGGGGGGTGGCGTCACGCGACGAGGCCCCTGGCTTCGAGCTCCTTGCGGGCGTCGAGGACGCGGTCTGTCGCGGTCTGGCGGGCCAGCCATTCGGCGAGCTCGGGCACGCCGTCTTCCAGGGTGCGGCGGGGGACGAAGCCGAGCGTTTCGCGGGCGTGGGAGAGGTCGGCGAAGCAGTGGCGGATGTCCCCCGCGCGGGCCTTGTTGAGGAATTCGGGGCGGATGTCCTCGCGGCCCATGGCGCGGGCGAGCAGGAGGGCGACGTCTTCGACCGTGGTGTTGACGCCGCTGCCGATGTTGAAGACGCCGCCGGCGGCGCGCGGTTCCCGCAGCGCGAGGACGAAGGCGCGGGCGACGTCCTCCACATGCACGAAATCGCGCTTCTGCTGGCCGTCCTCGAAGATCATCGGCGGCTGGCCGTTGAGCAGGCGGGAGGCGAAGATGGCGAGCACGCCGGTATAGGGGTTGGAGAGGGCCTGGCCGGCGCCGAAGACGTTGAACATGCGCAGCGCCACGGTTTCCATGCCGTAGGCGGGGCCGACATTCATGCAGAGGCGTTCCTGCGTGTACTTGGTGATGGCGTAGACCGAGGAGAGGACCGGGCGCTTCCATTCGGGGGTCGGGACCGGGGTGAGCGGGCCGTTTGCGTCGCGCGGGTCCCAGCCGTTGGCTTTGGGGCGGACGGCCTCCTCGACGAAGCTGCCGTCGGCGGATTGGTAGAGGCCTTCGCCGTAGATGCTCATGGAGGAGGCGACGACCAGGCGCTGGACGGGGTGGGCGAGCAGGGCTTTCAGGAGGACCGCGGTGCCGCTGTCATTGACGCTAACATAGCGGTCGATTTCGTACATGCTCTGGCCGACGCCGACTTCGGCGGCGAGGTGGACGACCTTGTCCACGCCTTGGACGGCGCGGGCGACGGCGTCCGCGTCGCGGATGTCGGCGTTGATGATCTCGACCGAACGCAGCACGGGGTCCGACGGCATGGCGCCGCCATGGACCTGCTCGATGAAGCGGTCGAGGATGCGGACGTCGTGGCCTTCCGCGAGCAGCGCGCGGTTGACGTGGCAGCCGATGAAACCTGCGCCGCCGGTCACGAGAATTTTCAAAGGCGCACTCCGCTGAAGACGATCTGATGTCAATGCAACATGTGGGCCGGGCGGCGCGGTTGAAGATGAAGCCGGGTGAATAATGCGTCATCGGTTGGTGAGCCGTGACTGTAGCGTTACGAATATTTTTTGAGGGCGGAACTGGCGGGCGGCGGGGGCGCCACCAGCTTGGGCGGCGATGGAAAACGTTGTGTTAGACAAGGCGGCGGATGACGCCGGGCAGGCGGCGGCGAGCGCCGGGCTGGTTTATGTGACGGACGCCGAGCCGGGGTTTACAAGGCGGCGGGCGGGCAAGAGTTTTGCGTTTTACGGGCTGGATGGCCGGCGGATTACGGATCCGGGCACTGTCGAGCGGATCAGGAAGCTCGCGATTCCGCCGGCCTATCGGGAGGTTTGGATTTGTCCCGATCCGCTGGGGCATCTGCAGGCGACTGGGCGGGATGCGAAAGGGCGCAAGCAATACCGGTATCATCCGGATTTCCGCGCGGTGCGGGAAGGGACGAAATACCAGCATATGTTCGCGTTTGCGGCGGCACTTCCGGGGCTGCGCGCGACGATCGACGCGCATATGCGACTGCGCGGACTGCAGCGGGAGAAGGTGCTGGCGACGATCGTGCATCTGCTGGAGACCACGATGATCAGGGTGGGGAACGAGGATTACGCCAGGCAGAATGAAAGCTACGGGCTGACGACGCTGAAGAACCGGCATGTGGCGGTCGAGGGCGCGCAGTTGAAATTCGACTTCAAGGGCAAGAGCGGCAAGCAATGGCGGCTGCAGGTGAAGGACCGGCGGGTGGCGAAGATCGTGCGGGCCTGCCAGGAGCTGCCTGGGCAGCATCTGTTTCAGTACGTGGATGAGGAGGGCGGGCGGCGCGAGGTGACGTCCGGCGACGTGAATGCGTATTTGAAGGAGATTTCGGGGCAGAATATCACCGCGAAGGATTTCCGGACCTGGACGGGGACGGTGCTGGCGGCGATGGCGCTGAGCGCGTTCGAGCGCTTCAACAGCCAGACGGCGGCGAAGAAGAATATCAGGCAGGCGATCGAGAGCGTCGCGGCCAGGCTGGGGAATACGCCGACGATCTGCCGGAAATGCTATGTGCACCCGGAGATATTGGAGAGCTATCTGTCCGAGGAGCTGGTGCTGGAGGCGAAGCAGGAGGCGGAGCGGGAATTGGCGGAGGAGATTGGCAACTTGCGGCCGGAGGAGGCGCTGGTGCTGGCGTTTTTGCAGCGGCGGTTGGAAGGGAAGTAAGGGAAGGCAAAAAACTCTTGCTCCTGCGGGCGTTGGCACGAACGCGCCAAAGCCCACAGTAAATGGAAGTTTTTTTGCTTCTTTTTTTTCAAAAAAAGAAGCGCTTGCTTGTTCCTTGGCGGGGGTCAGCGCCCAAGCTGATGGGCGTTAAACTTGGCGCTGTTGTCGAACTTTAGAATCGTGATGTCCAGGCCGGCTTTTGTGACGAACACGGGGCTGCCGAGCGAGGCGATGCGTTGCAGGAAGCCGGCCAGGTTTTCGTGGTCGGATTGGCCGACTTTGCCTTGCACGGCCCAGACGATGTGGCCGGCGGCGAGGGCCTCAGCGGCCTGCGTTGGGTTTGTCGTCCAGTTCGCGATTGGGTGCGGGGGCGAGAGGCAAGCGAGGTAGAGGTTCATCATGGCGATGGCCTGGGGGTCGTCGGTGAGGAGGAGGTCGCCGGGGCGCATGAGCGAATGCAGATCGGTGGCGGCGAGATTCCAGAGGGGTTTGGTTTCGTCGTGGTCGTAGGGGCGCAGGTTGAGGGCGGCGAGCAGGCCGAGCGCGGCCAGAGCGGGATATTGCAGGCGGGATGGCAGGTTGGCGAGGCCAATGCCGGCGGCGATGCAGAAAGGTGCGGCGCTCCAGAGCAGGTAGCGGGGCATCAGGACCGGCGTGATGCAGGAGATGGCGATGAGGCTGATGGGGAGGACCAGGATGGCGGCGGCGATGACCGGGAGGGTGGCGCCGCGGCGCAGGCGGTAGAGGCCGGCGGCGGTTGCGAGGATGACGAGGACGGCGAAGCCGGGGATGCCTGGAGGGAAGATGCGGACGGTGATCAGGCTGGTGACATAGAATAGATAGGTGCCGGAGATGGCCCACCAGAGCCGTGCGGCGGAGAGCGGCTGCACCCAGTCCAGCCCGCCCATGGCGCCGCGCTGGCCGAGGCAGAGAATCGCGATGTACCAGGGCAGGCCCAAAGCGAGGATGACGAGTTGCGCCAGGAGCCAGTTGTGGGCGAAGCCGCGCGGGTTTGCCGCGTGGCGGGCGATGAAGACGGCGCCGATATTGGCGGCGAGCACCCAGAACAGCGCGTCGCTGAGGATGTTGATGGCGGCGACGGTGCCGAGGATGTAGGCGGCCCAGGCCCAGGGTTTGCCGCGGCGCAGGCTGGCGGCGGCGGCTTCGGGGTTTTGCGCGAGGGCGGTGAGGCCCCAGAGGGCGATGAGGATGGCGCTGATCATCATGGTGTAGGAGCGCGCTTCCTGGCCGTATTGGACCATGGCGGGCGAGAAGGCCATCAGGAGGCCGGCGGCGAGGCCTGCGGCGTTGCCTGCGAGGCGGCGGGCGATGCCGTAGGCCAGGGCGCAGGAGAGGGCGCCGAACAGCATCGCCGGGAGGCGGACGAATTGTTCCGTATCGCCGAACGGCAGCGCCCAGGAGGTGACGATGAAGAAGGCCGGAAGCTGATGGAAGACCAGGCCCTGCCGGATCATTTGCAAAACTGGCAGGCTGGCGCGCTGGATGGTGGTGATTTCATCCATCCAGAACGGCTTGGCGGCGATGCCGTGTTCGCGCGCGGCGAGGGAGATGATGAAGATGAAGATGAAACCGGACGCGCGCCAGGCGGGCGCCGCGTGCGGCGCGCTTGTTAACCTGGTGTCAGTGAATGCCTCTGTATCCATCAACGACTGGCGTAGCCGGGTTAACGTTTTGTTAAAGAAACGATGACGCTGTGATTGCCAGTCGGCAATTTTCGGCTGCTGATTTCGCCCTGGCGGAATAGGATGAAAGCCGGCGCGCGAAGACAGAATGAATAGCGTTTTGTTGCTTCTCGTTGTTTACAAAAAGAAGTTTGTGTCCCTGACTTCACCTGCGCGCTGCCCCTTCCAATATGCGAAATTGAGATTGGCGGTGTCGCCTGAAGGTTCAACGGCGCCGCGCGTGACGATGGATCGGGGCGTGTGAAACACGCGGCAAGACAGGCGTTTCAACCTGTGGCTTAGTTCTTGATTTGTTAACCCCCGAAAGATAAGTAGTTCGGGGCTTCGTTAAATTCTTCACAATAAACCAGAGGTGGATTGAGAAAGATGCAGGCAATGGCGCCGCCGCTATGCGACTGAGGAAGGAGAGGGCCGGTTCGCATGGCGTTTCTCGCGAAGCAGGTCTTTGCGCGCCGGTGCCGCTCTCGATGAGCCTGCGGGTCGCCACCGCTTCGGCGCATCGGGAGGTTGAGCAGATCGGGGCCTTGCCGGAACGGATTGCGAGCGTCGCCGATTATGCCGGATGTCTGCAGCGCTATCTGAGCGTGCTGGCGCCGGTGGAGCGGGAGCTGGCGGGGTTTGCCGAATTTCACGCGCAGGGCATCGATATCGGGCCGAGGCTGCGCGGCGGCGCCATCATGCAGGATCTGCGGCGGCTGGGCGTGGCCGTCCCGGCGGATGCGCCGCAGAGCGGGCCGGCATTGCTGGGCGGGTTCGGCGAGGCGCTGGGCGCCTTGTACGTGACGGAGGGGGCGAGCCTCGGCGGGCAGGTGATCATCAGGGCGGTGAAGGCGCGGCTTGGCGCGGCGGTGAGCGGCGCGACCGCGTTTTTTGAAGGCCATGGCGCGGAGAACGGGCGGATGTGGGCGGCCTTGCGCGCCGATCTCGACCGGATCGGCGCGGCAAATCCGGCCGTGCTGGATGCGGCGGCGCGGGGGGCGCTGCTGATGTTCGGCCGCTTCGGCGAGGCGCTGCGGGGGAATTTCGCTTGAACGCCAGCACCATGCTGGGGCTGGTCCCGGCGACGGTGACCGACCTGCTGGCCTGCGCGCGCGAGCCGATCCATGTGCCGGGGGCGATCCAGCCGCATGGGGTGCTGCTGGCCTTCGCGACAGCGGATTGGCGGATCACGCATGTCAGCGAGAACGCTGATGAGGTTCTGGGCGTGCCCGCCGAAACGACTTTGGGTCGGACGCTGACCGAGGTGATCGGCGCCGAGGGCCGCGCCGCTCTGGAGGCCGCGATACTGGGTGAGCAGGCGCCGCGGCTGCATATCGTGGCGCTGCTGCTGCCGCTGCCCGGCGGGCAGGCGCGGCACGCGCAATTGCAGATCGGGCCGGAGCGGATGATCCTGGAGATCGATCTGGATTCGGCCGATCCGCAGGGACCGGTGATCGAGAAGGCGCAGGCGATGCTGGCGAAGCTGCGCAACACCAGGTCGATCGGCGATCTGGCTGACCGGATGGTCACGGAAATCCGGCGGTTCACGTTGTATGACCGCGTCATGCTGTACCGCTTCGACGCGGAGGGGCATGGCCAGGTGATCGCCGAGGACAAGGCGGCGGAGCTGGAGCCGTATCTCGACCTGCGCTACCCGGCTTCCGACATTCCGGCGCAGGCGCGCCGGCTGTATCTGCTGACGCGGCTGCGGGTGATCCCGCGCGTGGATTACGTGCCGGTGAGGCTGCTGGCCGCGGAGGGCGGCGAGCCGCTGGACATGTCGAATTGCGCGCTGCGCAGCGTCTCGCCGATTCATCTGCAGTATTTGCGCAACATGGGCGCCGCGGCGACGCTGGCGATTTCGATCATCCAGGATCAGCGGCTCTGGGGCATGATCGTCTGCCATCACATGACGCCGATGATTCCGAAGGCGGGGGTGAGCGCGGTATGCGATCTGATCGGCCAGCTGCTGGGCCTGCTGATCGCCGAGGTTGATGAACGTGACCGGATGGCGCTGCAGATGGAGCGCGACGACAGCCTGGCGAAAATCGCGCAGCGGCTGGACAGGTCGGAGGCGACGCTGGCCAGCCTGGCGGACACGGCGAGCCATCTGCTGAAAATCGTCAACGCCACCGGCGCCTATGTGCAACTGGGCGGCAAGGGGCAGAGCGTGGGGCAGACGCCGGATTTGCCGGCGACGCAGGCGATTCTGCGCAGCCTGCGGCTGGAGAACAGCGACGAGCTGATCGCGGTGGAGGATCTGGGCAAGCGGTTTCCGCAATTCGCCGGCCTGCGCGAGGCGGCGAGCGGCGTGCTGGTGCTGCCGATCGCGAATGATCTGGGCGACGCGGTGGTGTGGTTCCGGCCGGAGGTGGTGCAGACGGTGAACTGGGGCGGCAATCCGGAGACGAAGGCGCTGGTCGATCCGGCGAGCCGGGCGATCTCTCCCCGGGTGTCGTTCGCGCGCTGGCAGGAGATCGTGCAGGGCCAGTCGCTGCCCTGGGACGAGGCGGATTTGCGCGCCGCGACCAGGTTCCGCCGCGTGCTGACCCGGGCGATGCTGCGCCATACCGAGGCCGAATTGTTTCGCATTTCCAATTCGGATTCGCTGACGGGGCTGGCCAACCGGAGCGTGCTGACGCAGCGGCTGGAGGAATGGCGGCGGCAGGATCCGCCGCGGCAGGCGGCGCTGCTGTTCTTCGACCTCGACCGCTTCAAGACCGTGAATGATTCGATCGGGCATTATGCCGGCGACGACCTGCTGCGGGAGACCGGAAGGCGGCTGGCGGGGGTGGTGGCGCCGCCGGACCTGCTGGTGCGGCTGGGCGGTGACGAATTCGTGATTTTCGCGGAGGGGATCGACGTGCTTTCCGCCTGCCGCATGGCGGAGAGGGTGCTGCGGCTGTTCGACAGGCCGTTCACCGTGGCGGGGCGGCCGCACCGGGCATCGACCAGCATCGGCCTGGCGCATGCGGTGAGCGGGGCGGAGGATTTGCTGCGGGAGGCGGACGCCGCGATGTACGCGGCCAAGCGCCAGGGCGGCAACCGCTTCGTGCTGTTCGAAAGCCGGCTGCACGACAATGCGCGCAACCGGCTGCAGACCGAGCAGGATTTGTTTCTCGCGCTCGACCGCAAGGAGCTTTCGGTGGTGTTCCAGCCGATCGTCCGGCTGAGCGGGCAGGCGGCGGAGGGGAGGCTGCGCGGGTTCGAGGCGCTGGCGCGCTGGTACCATTCGGATCGCGGCTGGATTTCGCCGGCGGAGTTCATCGGCATGGCGGAGGAGACCGGGCAGATCAACAAGATCGGCCGCTGGGTCGCCAACCAGGCGATCGGGGCGCTGGCGGGGCTGGCGGATAAAAGGCTGGGGATGACGATCAACGTGTCCGGCCGGCAACTGGTGCGCGGATTGTTCGCGGAGGAGCTGGGCGAGGCGATCGCCAAGCATGGGGTGGCGCCGCAGCGCGTCACCATCGAGGTGACGGAGAGCACGCTGATGGCCGATGAATCGGTGCGCGAGCTGGGACGGGTGCGGGAGCTGGGCTGCCGGGTGGCGATCGATGATTTCGGGACCGGCTATTCGTCGCTGGCCTATCTGCACCGGCTGCCGGTGGACGTGATCAAGATCGATAAAAGCTTCGTCGCGCCGCTGGATACCGACGCCAAGGCCGGGCGGTTCGTGCAGGCGCTGGTGGACTTGGTGCACACGCTGGATTTGCAGGTGGTGGCGGAAGGGGTGGAGACGGAGCGGCAGGCGCAGCTGCTGCGGGCGATGTCCTGCGACTATGCGCAGGGGTATTTTTTCGGACGGCCGGCGCCGGTTTGCGCGACGGCGCTGGCGGCGGATATTTTGTTTTAAACAAGTACTAAAGAAGCGCTTCACTTCACTTCCGCAATACGAAAATATTTTGGCCGGCGATCAACTATAAGTTGACAATTATTTAAGGTTGATTAGTTTGCTGCCTGGGCACGCGTGGCATCGGGGCTTTCTCCAATTTCAGGGCAATACGGCATGGATGATCTTACCTCGCATGTGGGTGGCGCGCCTGTTGCGCCCCCGATCGACATTCGCGCGCCGCTCGGCGCGCGGCATCTGGGCAGCCGGGATGCGCTGCTGCATGACCTGCACGCGCTGCGGCAGCGGCAGGTGGAGGAGGGCGAGGCCTTCCTGATCGTCATCAACATCGCCGACACCAAGGCGTATGACGATATCATCCGGATTTTCGGTTACAAGTTCGCGGATAATATCCTCGGCCTGCGGGTGGAGAACCTGGAATCGGTGACGCAGGCGATTTCGCTGCACCAGGTCGGGTTCTGGAGCATCGGCCTGATCTACCAGCCGGCGAAGCTGGAAAACCCGGAGAATTTCTTCAACCTGCTGGTCGAGCATCTGCGCGAGCCGATCATCTGCCGGGGGATACCGATTCCGATCCGCGCCGGGATCGGGATTTGCGATCTTCGGAAGGGCATTGGGTCGACCGAGGACCTGCTGCAATCGACCTTCATCGCCGGGCAGACGAGCAGCATGCTGGGGACCGGCTGGACGTTGTGCAATTACGACCTGGAGAGCGACCACCGGCGGGCGTTTTCGCTGATCGCCGATCTGGGCTATGCGCTGTCGACCTCGAACGAGTTCGAGCTGTGCTTTCAGCCGCGGATGGATTTGCGGAGCGGGCGCTGCGTGGGGACCGAGGCGCTGCTGCGGTGGCGGCACCCGCATCTTGGCGCGGTGGCGCCGAACGAGTTCATTCCGCTGGCCGAGATGACGGGGCTGATGCGGGCGCTGACCGACTGGGTGCTGAACCATGCGGCGCGGCAGACGATGGAGTGGCACCGCAAGGGGATGTATTTGAGCGTTTCGGTCAATATTTCGGTGCGCAACCTGGAGGAGCCGGATTTTGTCGAGCGGCTGACGGACATCATCGGCGCGTACGGGCTGACGCCGGAGTTTCTGGAGCTGGAGCTGAGCGAAAGCCGGATGTTCCTGAACCTGGAGACGGCGAAGTCGCAACTGACGACTTTGCGCAACATGGGCGTGAAGATCGCGGTGGATGATTTTGGCACCGGGCCGAACAGTTTTGAATATTTGCAGACGATACCGGTCAGCATCATGAAGATCGACCAGTCGCTGATCGCGTCGATGAAGGACAGCCTGCGCAACCAGACGGTCGTGAAGTCGATGATCAACATGGCGCATGATCTGAGCATGCAGGTGGTGGGCGAGGGCGTGGAGAGCCGGGAGACCTTGTCCCTGCTGGCCGGCTGGGGCTGCGACTGCGTGCAGGGCTATCTGTTGAGCCGGCCGCTTTACGCGGCCGAGTTCGAGACCTGGTATCTGACGACGTTTCCGATCATCTGAGCGGCGTTCGGGCCGTGCTGGACTGTTTGCAGCGCCGATAGCGCCGGGTTTGGAATGAAGGTTGCGAGCGCGGCTTTGGCCGATGGGGCGCGTGAGCCGGAGCGGGAGCTGCGCGACATCGCCGAGCTTGCGCTGGCGCGGCCCTCGCTGCTGCTGAAGTTTCCGGACAGGCTGGAGGCGCGGTTCGAGGCCGATACCGGGGCGGCGCGCCGGCTGAGCCTGCGGCGGCTGGGGACGACCGCGGGGCTGATGTATGGCGTGTTCCTGTGCACCGATGTGCAGTTGCCGCAGGATATCCGGCCGGCGGTGATCTTTCTGCGGCTGGTGGCCAGCGTGCTGCTGGTGGCCGGGTTTCAGGTGAGCACGCGGCGGCCTCTGGCGGCCTGGGCGCGCGAGGGGCTGAACGCGGCGATGCTGCTGATGACGAGCTGCGCCAGCCTGGCGATGTTCGAGATCGAGCCGGACAGCCTCGACAAGGCGATCCAGATCTGCAGCATCAACGGCATCATCTTCTACGGCGTGCTGGTGGTGCCCTCGCTGTTCCGCACCATGCTGTTCGCCGCTTGGGCGACCGAGGGGGTGGTGCAGGCGCTGCTGCTGACGAGCCCGCTTTCCTGGCATGCCAGGCTGGGGTTCGGGATGGTGATGGTGTTCATGCTGACCATGAGCCTGATTACCGCGCACCGGATGGAGAGGCAGGCGCGGCGGGATTATCTGCGCAATCTGATCGAGTCGCTGCGCTACGCCAACCTGCTCTCGGATGCCGACAGCCTGCGCCGGAAGGTGGAGCGGGACGCGCTGACCGGCCTGCTGAACCGCGCCGGCTTCGACGCCCATTTGCAGAAGGCGATCGATGACTGCCGGCAGAACGCGGTGCCGCTGGGGCTGATCCTGATCGATATCGACTTCTTCAAGTCGCTGAACGACCGGTTCGGGCATATCCATGGTGATGAATGCCTGCGCGAGATCGCCAGGATCATCCGCGCCGAGGTGCGGGGCGAGGACTTCGTGGGCCGCTATGGCGGGGAGGAATTCGTGGTGGTGCTGCGCGGGCAGGACCTGGCGGCCTGCACGCGCCTCGCGGAGCGGGTGCGGCGGGCGATCGAGGCGGCGGCGATGGAGGCGGCGACCCAGCCCGGCTGCGTGACCGCGAGCTTTGGGGTGGCGAGCCTGGTGCCGGGGGCTGATTGCCTGCCGGAGACGCTGTTCCGGCTGGCCGACCGGCAATTATACATCGCCAAGCATGGCGGGCGAAACCAGGTGGCGCCGGCGATGGAACTGGCCCCCGGGACCGGCGTGTTTTAAAAGGTTTAAGAAAGCGCTTCTTTTTTGAAAAAAAGAAGCAAAAAACTTTTTTTATGGTCCGGCTTGGGCGGTGGGACGGGCTGGAAAATTTGACGAATGGAGTTTTTGTGACGGGTGGGAGGGTTTTTTTAACGGAATTTTTGCGGATGCATCGCTTAAGACGGGACGACTCTCAAAAAAAATTTGTGGGCGAATTTGGGCTGTTCTGGCGGAGGTTGTTAGTGGATGGCCGCGCGCCACCGGACGAGACGCGCCGCCGGCGGGTGTCCGGCGGCGGCGGGCGGCGGCGGGGATGTTTTCGATTACGAAAGCATTGACATCGCGGGCTGGCTGACGCGCGAGGCGGCGAGCAGGCCGAAATCGACCGGCGCTTTCGCCGGGTCGTCCAGCACCGTCCGCTCGCCGCAGATCAGGCTTTGATAGGCGTCGTCCAGCGGCGAAATGCGGCGCAGGAAGGGCAGTTTCTCGCAGGCCGAGCCATAGGCGCCGCGCTCGCAGGCCATCAGCCCGGCCTCGAAGGTCAGGCCAGGATACAGGCGCGGTTCCTGAATATTCTGGAAGCCGAAGCGGCGATACATCGGCATGTGGTGCGGCCGGCAGGCGTTCAGCACGATGTCGGCCTTGAAATAGAGGACGAGGTAGCCGACGGCGCGGAACAGCGCGTGGATGAGCTTCTTGTCGTTGGCGAATTCGGGGGCGCGGGCGAGGCGCCCGACCTCGACGGCGCGCTTTGGCCGGTTGGGGCCGCCGGGGGCGCCGGCGAGGGCGCGAATTTCCTCGTCGAAAATCTCCATCGCCGGGAGTTTGTCGGCGCCGGGGAAGGCGCCGGAGGGGTCGAACAGGCAGACGCGGACGGTCGCGGCGGGTTTATCGTCCTTGTAGGCGACCACGGTTCTAACATTCGGCCTGCCGTCATAGGCATCCTCGAACAGGCCGGTTGAATCCGGAACGATAAAATTGTAAGACAAATAGCCCTCATGTCTAATTTTGTAGGCGTGTTTCCTGGTTAAATCCGTGAGGGCAAGTTGCAGTTGGATCTCATCGTCTCTAAGTGGTGGCGTCGCCCCTGGAATTGCAATATCGAGGTTGCTAGGCTGAAAGAATCCGTCCATTGTATTGTAATCCTCTAATGATCTCGGAAGCGGAGCGCAGGTAAATTTTAGATTAGCAGCATCTCTTTTATGATCTTACCGCCAGAACAAAACCCATTCGTTAGTTGGATTTCAAGGTTAAAATTCAATATGAAGAAGGAAAAATCACGGTTAGGCATCTTGAAGTCCGTGTGGACCGCTGCTGTCGCCTATTTCGGGGATGGCGGGGTGCCTTCGGATGTGCGGCGGCGGATCAACGTGTCGCTGCTGACCGCGCGGGCGAAACAGAGCGTGGTGATCGCCTGCATCGGAATTCTGGTCGGCGGCGCCGTTTACGTGAATTTCATGAACGTTCGCAAGCCGCAGCTGATGCAGGCGGCGTTCGTCTCGGTCGTCGCGATGTACCTGGTGCTGATCCGGCATTCGATCGCCTGGCTGCGGGTGGACGACAAGCGGGCGATGTTCGTGCCTTACATGCGCAGCTTCATCGCCATCCTGTTCGGCCTTGGCTCCGGCTGGGGTCTGGTGCTGATCACGACGGTGGAGGTGGCGACGCCGGGGCAGAAGGGGCTGATCTACGCGCTGGCGATCGGCCTGATCTCGACGATGATGATTTCCGGGCCGATGCGCTATTCCTTCGCCTTCTGGGTGCCGATCACCATCGGCTCCTTCGTGGCGATCTCATCGGCGAACGGGCAGGACGGCAACGCCATTTTCATCCTGCTCGCCTGCTACAGCATGATCACGATGTTCGCGATCATCACCGTCAACAAGAAGATGTTCGACCGCGAGTTGAATTTGTTCGAGATCAAGAGCCAGAACGAGACGATCGGGCTGTTCCTGACCGATTTCCAGGAAGGCACCGGCAGCTTCGTGTGGGAGACCGATGGCGGGCTGCACCTGCTGCGCTCGAAAACCCAGCACGGCTTCGCGCAGTCCTGCGTTTATGACGATGACATCACGCATTTTCACGATGTTTTGAAAGCCGTGCAGTACGCGGTGCCGGGCGACCGGCGGGTGACGGAGACAGGGTCGCTGACGCAGATCGTCAAGCGGATGGAGCAGCACCAGCCGTTCAAGGAGCTGGTGGTTTTCGTGACGACGAAAATCGGTGCGCGCTGGTGGGCGATTTCCGGCAAGCCGATCTTCAACGACGAACATGAGTTTGTAGGCTATCGCGGCATCTGTTCGGATGTGACCGAGCGCGAGAGCTACAAGCAGCGGATCGAGTTCAGCGCGGACCGGGACTATCTCACCAAAACCTATAATCGCTCTTCGTTCAACCGGATTCTGAACGACATCTGCCAAAGCCCGCAGATTGTTGATGCGGCTTTGCTGTGCCTGGATCTGGATCATTTCAAAATGGTCAATGATAATTTCGGGCATGTGGTGGGCGATGAGCTGCTGACCGCGGTGTCCGAGCGGATTTTGAAATGCGTGCGGCTGACCGATTACGTGTTCCGCCTGGGCGGCGACGAGTTCGCGGTGCTGGTGACCGATGGCGGGCTGACGGAGGCGGCCTCCGTCGCGCGGCGGATCATCGAGAAGATATCCGAGCCGTTTCCGGGGCCGCAGGTGAGTTTGCAGATCGGCGTGAGCGTGGGGATCGCTTTGGTGCCGGACCATGGGCGGCAGCCGGACACGCTGCACCGCAAGGCCGATACGGCTTTGTACAAGTCGAAGGGGGACGGGCGGGGCCGGTTCATCGTTTATGACCATGAGTTCGACCAGCGGCTGGAATATGAGCAGTCGATCGAGACCGAGCTGACCCATGCGCTGGATCGCGGGCAGTTTTCGGTCGCGTATCAGCCGGTGGTGGCGCTGGAGACGTCCGGGATCGTCGGGGCCGAGGCGCTGCTGCGCTGGGAGCATCCGGTCTATGGGATCGTGCCGCCGGGGCAGTTCATCCCGACGCTGGAGAAAGGCGGGCAGATCGCCGCGGTCGGGCTGTTCGTGATGAACGAGGCGATGCGGGTGGCGGCGCGGATACCGGATTCGCTGGTGATCGCGATCAATCTGTCGTCGATCCAGCTGGCCGATGTCGGGCTGCCGCAGAAGATCGTCACCATCATGCAGAAGCACAAGGTGTCGCCGCGGCAGATCGAGTTCGAGGTGACGGAGAGCAGCCTGCTGCAGAAGGATAGTCTGCGCCTGGGCGTGCTGACGGAGATCAAAAGGCTGGGCTTTCAGATTTCGCTGGATGATTTTGGCACCGGGTACTCCTCGCTGCGGCTGCTGGACGAGTTCCATTTTGATATTTTGAAGATCGATGCCTCGTTCATTCAGAATGTGGCGCAGGATGCGCGCCGGCGGGTGATTTTGCAGTCGATCATCGAGCTGGGGCGGAATTTGGAGCTGGTGATTGCCGGCGAAGGGATCGAGACGCGGGCGCAGATGGAGCAGCTGGCGAGCCTGGGGTGCCGGCGGGGGCAGGGGTTTTTGTTCCATGAGCCGCTGGCGGAGGCGCAGTTCGTGGCGCTGTTTGATAAGTTCGGGTTTAAGAGACTGTATTTCACGCCGCAGGGCGTTTGAAGATTTGGCGACACCCTCACCACAACCCACGGCAAATGAAAGTTTTTTGCTTCCCCTGGCGGGGCGCCTTTTTTTCAAAAAAGAAGCGCTTCCTTGAAGGCTGTTCCGCGTGGCGATGGCGCGTTGAGAGCGCCGCGGTAACGCGCTAAACGACTGTTAGATACCTTTGCAATAATAATAAACCGTTAGATTGCCAGGATGCAACCTGAAGCTGTGGCCTGCGGGCAGGCGTAAACAGCAATTAATTATGCAGCGGCGCGGCGTTGGAATAGCAGCTACAAAAGCGCGCAAAATGTAACCGAACCGATGGAGCCACTTTGAACCTGCCCGCCCTGAAGATTGTCGGTATCGGCGCTTCGGCGGGCGGCGTGGAGGCGTTCCGGGGGTTTTTCGAAGCGATGCCGGCCGATAGCGGGCTGTGTTTTGTCGTGATTCTGCATCTGGACCCGCAGCGGCGCAGCCTGTTGCCGGAGATTCTGGCGCGCTGGACCGAGATGGAGGTGATCGCGGCGGAGGATGGGATGACGCTGGCGCCGGATACGGTGTTCGTGGTGCCGGCCGGGCGGGCCGCGACGCTGGAGGGTCTGGTGATCCGGCTGCGGACGCTGATGCCCGAAGAGCGGCACCTGACGGCGGTGATCGACGGGTTTTTTGATTCGATGGCGCAACATGGCCCGCATTGCGTCGGCATCGTGCTGTCCGGCACCGGGCATGACGGCGCGCTGGGGCTGAAGGCGATCCGCGATGTGGGCGGGATGACGATCGCGCAGGGGGGGCCGGAGGGGACGGCGCCGATCTTCGCCGGCATGCCGGACAGCGCGATCGCGACGGGGGCGGTCGACCTGATTCTGCCGGTGCAGCAGATGCCGGGCGTGCTGGTGAACGCGCAGGTGATTTCCGACCGGCTGGAGCGGCCGGACCTTGCCAGCGATGCGGCGGTGCAGGCGGCGCGGCTGACGATCTGCGATCTCCTGCTGGCCCGGCTGGGGCATGATTTCAGCCAGTACAAGGACAAGACCTTCATGCGCCGGGTGCATCGGCGGATGCAGGTGGTCAACGTGACGAAGTATGAGGATTACGCCGAGCGGCTGGGCGAGGACCGCGAGGAATGCGTGCTGCTGTTCCGCGACCTTCTCATCGGCGTCACCAGTTTCTTCCGTGATATCGAGACCTTCGAGGTCCTGGCGCGGGACGTGATGCCGCGGCTGTTCGCGGGCAAGGGCCCGAGGAAGTCCGTGCGGGTGTGGATCGCGGGTTGCGCGACGGGCGAGGAGGCCTATTCCATCGCGATTCTGCTGCGCGAATATGCCGACCGGCTTGCGGCGCCGCCGGCGATCCAGGTGTTTGCGACGGATATCGACGAATTCGCGATCGCCGCCGCGCGGGCGGCGCGCTACCCGGCGACGCTGATGCAGGGCGTGTCCGCGGAGCGGCTCGCGCGGTTTTTCGTCAAGACCGAGAGCGGCTATGTCGTCGGCCGGGCGATCCGGGACATCTGCACGTTTTCGCCGCACAGCCTGATCCGCGATCCGCCGTTTTCGCGGGTGGATTTCATCTCCTGCCGCAACCTGCTGATCTATCTGGACAGCGATCTGCAGGCGCGGGTGATCCCGATTTTTCACTACGCGCTGGCGCCGGAGGGGATCCTGCTGCTGGGATCGTCGGAGACGGTGTCGCGGTTCGAGAAGCTGTTTGCGACGCTGGACAAGAAGCACCGGATTTTCCAGCGCTGCGACGTGCCGAGCACGCTGCCGCAATTGCCGGCGCGCGCCATTGAAGTGGACGGGGAGGGCAGGGTTGTGGTCCCGGTGCAGGATAACGCGGCGGGGCTGCGCCCGCAGGCGATCAGCCGGGCGCGAAGCCGGGTGCTGGAGGCCTATGCCTCGCCCTTTGTCGTGGTCACCGCGTCCGGCGAGGTGCTGCATTATTCCAGCCGCACGGGGCGGTTTTTTGAGCCGGCGCCGGGGCCGCCGAGCAAGAACCTGTTCGACATGGCGCGCGCCTCGGTGCGGCTTGGCCTGCGCGCCGGCCTGCGCCGCGCCGCGGAGAGCGGGCAGCGGGTCCAGCAGAGCCTGCCGGAGGCAGAGGACGGCGAGGATGACAGTTTGATTTCGCTGTTCGTCGAGCCGCTTTCCATCGCGGCGCCGGAGCAGATTTTTCTGGTCGTGTTCATCGAGACCCCGCGCGGCCGGCGGATCGATCTCGATGATGGCGGGCTTTCGCAGGAGGAGCATCGCATCGCCGCGGCGCTGGAGCGGGAGAACCGCGAATTGCGCGAACAGCTGCAATCGGTCCGCGAGGAGCATGAGACCACGCTCGAGGAGGGCCGCAGCGCCAATGAGGAGCTGCATTCGGTCAATGAGGAGCTGCAATCCTCGAACGAGGAGCTGGAGACGTCGCGCGAGGAGATCCAGTCGATCAACGAGGAGATGAGCACGGTGAACGCCCAGCTTTCGATCAAGCTGGAGGAGCTGGACCGGGCGAATTCCGACCTGCGGAACCTGTTCGAGAGCACCAAGGTCGCGACGGTGTTCCTGGACCGGAACCTGGTGATCCGCGCGTTCACGCCGGAAGTGGCGGCGGTGTACAATCTGATTCCGAGCGATGTGGGGCGGCCTCTGGTCGATATCGTCAACCGGCTGAACTACCAGACGCTGCGGGAGGATGTGGCGCAGGTGCTGGCGACGCTGGCGCCGCTGGAGCGGCGGGTGGCGCGGGAGGACGGGGCGGCGCATTACCTGATGCGCATCCTGCCGTATCGGTCGCCGGATTCCAGCATCGACGGGTCGCTGATCACCTTCGTCGAGGTGACCAGCATCATGCAGGCGGAGCAGCACCAGCGGCTGCTGGTGGATGAGCTGAACCACCGGGTGAAGAACATGCTGACGGTGGTGATCTCGCTGGCGTCGCAGACGCTGCGGCGCTCGGCGACGATGGAGGCGTTCGGGACGGCGTTTCTGGGCCGGGTGCAGGCGCTGACCAAGGCCTACGAGCTGCTGAGCGGGCGGAGCTGGGAGGATGTGCCGCTGGGGGATATCGTGCGGGAGGAGCTCTCGCCGTTCATCGATGACAAGCGGCTTAACGTTAGGTTAAGTGGGGCGGATATCGCGCTGGATGCGCGCGGCGCCCTTGCGGTGGGCATGGCGATCCACGAACTGACGACCAACGCCGTCAAGTACGGCGCACTCTCGGTCCCGGAAGGGGATGTCGCCGTGACATGGTCGATTGAAGACGTGAGCGAGGGTGAGAGTTTCGTGCTCGACTGGGTCGAGCGGAACGGGCCGAAGGTGGTTCCGGCGAAACCCGGGTTCGGGCTGCTGCTGATCGAGCGCGGGCTGAAGCATGATCTGGCGGGGCAGGCGGTGGTGGAGTTTTTGCCGGAGGGCGTACGCGCCAGGCTGCGGGCGCCGCTGCGGCGTAGCCGGCTGGCCCCGGCATGAGCGCGGGGCCGGAGTTGGCGGGTCTGCGCATCCTGGTGGTGGAGGATGAAATGCTGGTCGCGCTGCTGGTGGAGGATTATCTGTACGATAACGGCTGTGAGGTGGTGGGGCCGGCGGCGACCTTGTCGGAGGCGCTGCGGATGGCGCGGACGGAGAGCTTTCACGCCGCGGTGATGGATGTGAATATCGGAGGCGAGAAGGCGTATCCGGTGGCGGAGGCGCTGGAGGGGCTGGGAATACCGTTCCTGTTCGTCTCCGGGTACGGGCAGTCGGCGGTGCCGGCGAGCCACCCGCATTGGCGGGTTTGCGCGAAGCCGTTCAGGGGCGAGGATATGGTGAAGATGCTGAGGGCGCAGATTAAGGCCAGCGAAGTGGGGAATTAGGGTAGGAAGGAAGCGCTTCCTTTTTGAAAAAAAGACGCCCCGCCTGGGGAAGCAAAAACAGGAGCGGAAGTTTTTTTGCTTCTTTTTTTTCAAAAAAAGAAGCGCTTGCCTTTGCTTCACTCGCTTTCCCCCTGACGCGTCCGGTAAGGCGCCGGCTTTCGCCGGCATGACGGGGTGGTTGGCGACGTGGCTTGCGGCGCGGGGGGACGTTTGGGCATACTCGCTCATGATGTTGATGGTCCTGCGCGATTTGGGTGGCGGCGGTTGAGCAAGGTGATCCGGCAGGCCGGGGTGATTCCGTTTCGGGTGGTGGATGGGGCGTTGCGGGTGTTGCTGATCACCTCGCGCGATACCGGGCGGTGGGTGATTCCGAAGGGCTGGATCGAGGCCGGGTTTTCGGCGCCGGAGGCGGCGCTGCGGGAGGCGTTCGAGGAGGCGGGGATCAAGGGCGTGATCGATCGCAAGCCGCTGGGGACGTATTTATACGAGAAGCGGCTGCGGTCCGGGCGGGTTCGGGTGGCGTCCGTGACCGTGTTCGGGTTGCGGGTGGAGAAGCAGCTGAGGAAGTTTCCGGAGCGGGAGCAGCGCCATGCGGAGTGGATGACGCCGGATGCGGCGGCGCTGGCGGTGGAGGAGCCGGGGCTGGCGATGCTGTTTGGGCGGCTGGTGGAGGTGCTGGCGTTGGCGGGGAAGCGAAAAGTCGCGGCGGCATAGGAATGGCC